>VOFL01000006.1_pt1 | contig 47358 bp, 47 predicted proteins | sample 5384111 | NCBI WGS metagenome assembly VOFL01 (sample SAMN12384731, study PRJNA508395) | synthetic metagenome | isolation source: mock microbial community "Gut Microbiome Whole cell Mix" consisting of 8.3%...
TGAAGATATAGGATAAGCGATTTAAGAATGCCCATAGATTCGGAGGAGGCTATGGTATGGAAGGTGCCCATCTTATAAGATCAACAGGTATTATCTCTTGTCCGGCCGGTGGAACCGAAGGCTGGCAAATATGTCTGCGTTCCGATAACATCTATGGACCCTACGAACATAAACTGATCATGAATGATTCGGTTCTTATCCCCCAACGGTTTGCATCAGAGGGGATGGTGCAGTTGAAGAATGGTGACTGGTGGTTTATTATCATGCAAGACAGAGGCCCTATCGGGCGTGTACCTCATTGGTACCGAAATGGGTAGATGGATGGCCGATGCTGGCAGTGGTGGTAAAGACATTATTACCTATCCGAAACCTGAGGTCGGAAAGACCTATCCGTTCGCTTCTCCTGCCACAACGGATGAATTCAATGCATGTTCGTTCGTACTTCAGTGGCAGTGGAACCATAATCCGGACAATAGCCGTTGGTCCCTGAAGGAACGGAAAGGACATATGCGACTGAAAGCCTCGTATGCCGAATCGTTGAAGACAGCCACAATACATTGACCCAGAGGCAGGGACCTTCTTCCGAAGCAACAGTCGAACTGGATGTCTCGGACTGAAAGACGGAAATGTAGCCGGTTTCGGTGTATTTGAATTCCCCTATGCCTATGTGGCTGTAGAGCAGACTAATGGTGAAAAGAAAATTGTAATGTGTAATGATGGTCAAACGATTGAAACAATCGATCGTTTTGAAGGGAACAAAATATGGATACGTGCCCGTGTGATGGATGTAGGTTTCCGTGCCGTTTTCTATTACAGTACCGATGGCAAGTATTTCCTTCCCATCGGTAATGAACTTAGTATGGGGCTTGGGCTGGTCTGGACTGCCAATCGTTTTGCCTTATTCAATTTTAGTAAGGAAAGCGGGAGAGACGGATATACCGATTTTAATTGGTTCCGTTTCACCAATAAATAATAAAAGGCGGGATAACCTTTTCGCCATAGATTGGGAGTGTGCCGAAACTCATGCAGAGTAACATAGAGTTCCACAGAACGAATTTAACCTATTGATAGCTAATGATATTTATTAGTATAAATCCGTGTAAGCTGTGATGAGTGAGTTTCGACATACTTTCAATCTGTGGCGATTTCAGGTATATGGCACATTTACCAGAACTTATTTTGTTCGGCATTGTATTCGAACCCGATCGATTCCAGTTTTCCGATCAGTATGTCCTTGCTGATATTCATATCTTCACAGAGTTCGTCGAGCGATGCATAGCAATCGCGAAGTTTCATGTTGATGACGCTAAACAGCATCATCGGATCTTCAGGAAGTTCCATAATTATTCTTTTTTTAAAACGGCTGCAAAGATACGGTAACTCTGTGTATCCTGCAAGAGCACTTCTTTCTTAAAATCATCCAAAGGTGACTATCCTTATTTTTCAAAATAGTAACATAATATCGGATTGCCTACCGTGGTCAGTATCGGTTCTTTAGACACTTCACCTGTCTGTATATCCAGTGAGTAGATACCTTTTTTTAGCCGATGAGTTACCTATCAACATACTCCCTTTAGGGAAAGCATAACCCCGAAACCGTTGGACAAGTCAAGTCCTTGCACTTTTTTCATGGTTTTATTGTACAGATCTATTTCTACTGCAAGATCGGCGATGGCTGTGTGTCCTTGTTCTCCCGGTTTGTAGTAACATATTGATGTGTATAGCGCTTTCCATTACCTACATACCGGATGGCGGAGATAAATCCGGCAGTCTTTTCTTCTCCGCTGATGGCGGCTCCTGTGATTGTCCATTGATAAGTCGGGTCGAACCGTTTCTCCGGCTTTGATACGCAGAACTCCGGCATTATGCCCTTTGACCATACCAAAGCCTCCCATACAAATGTAGATGTCTTTCTTCTCGTCCATGAAGATGGAATAGCGGTCGATTGGGCGGTTGGCATAGAGATGCCGCTGGTCTTGTCTGTTATCATTTTCAGCAACTTATCCGTTTGGGTGTCAATGATGGCAATGTCGCTGTACGGGCGATCCTGTGGAATCCATCCACCCACCATCTGGCTGAGGCCTACGAATAGGAGTCCGTCGCGCAGTAACATGGCGGATGGATCCGGATTGCTGTCGGATACTCCTAATGAAGTCAGGTCTATCTCTCCTTGCTGTGTCATGGTAGTGGGATCGAAGATAGCGATCTTGCCTAATCCTGCCATGGATAGATAAGCTTTGCCGGTAGACGCAAAAACGATATTGGTGGCGGAAGAGTTGGGTGGCAATTTCATTGTTCCCGTTCTTGACAGCTGCCCGTTGTTCCGTGTATATTTCACTAACTCGTTCTTGCTATCGCCCATGTATCCCGGAAAACGAAAATATCGTTCCCTTCGATAATCGGGTATGATCCTCCGTACGGAATGGGAATTCCGTTGTTGTTATTGTATTTTGTGGAAACTCGTCACGGATCAGTTGCAGGTAAGCTGCTCCTGTCATTCCGTCGGGATTGGGCAGGATGGTTGCCAGAGCGATGTTGGCATCGGTGGTCGGGACTTTAGGGTTCGGATCTTTTCGCATGCAGAAAATACGAGTGCAGTGCCGGCAAGTGCCAGCATCAAATTTCTAATCTTCATAGTTTTGGGTTTTTAAAATAAATAATCTTGTTTCATTTCAATACATATTAACCTTACTCCCAGTTACGTCCGGGTAGGGACGATTGAACTCAGACATCATTCGGGCATCAGTCAGATTATTCATTCGTGCCGAAATGATGAACCGTCCGTTCATAAAGCTGTGTTCTATTCCGATATTGGCCGAGAAGGTGCGTGGAATTCTCCGTTCCTGAAACCGGCTTTGTTCAAAATCGTAGAAATATTCTTCAACAAAAGAACCGTCTGTAAAGATACGGGTGTTCTGTCCCTTGCCTCGAACAGATTCTCTTTATGATATTCTAGTCCGGCATTTGCCAGAAGGTAGGGAATGTTAGGCATCCGACTACCTTTGGTCGGGTTGGTTATATGGGTATTCGGTTCAAATTTCCGCACATCCCGTAAGTCCTGGTAGGTCATGTTGCAGTAGCCGTAAAGCCAATGAGTCAAGTCCGCCTTGACCTCTACTCAACTCAAGGGTACGTTTTCCGAAGTTTTGATATTGAGACTGGAGATATCCTCCTGTAAACCGGATCATATTCTCAAGATATCCATAGAAGGTATTTACTTCTACCTGTAAGTTGCTGGCATCCTTTCCGGTGCGAAAAGGTTTACGCTTGTATTGCGTTCAGGAAGCAGGTTTCTGTATATCCGTCACCCAAAGTTCGCTTTCGGCCGGCAGGCGTACGTCATATCCTACCGAGAGTTTACCCATGAAATCCGGGTAAATCTATAGCGTAGAGCGTTGCTGATGCCAAAATCCCGTTTCAACATATCCACTTTCTCGGCTTCCGAAGACATGATACTGCTCATGTGAGTATTCATACCATACATATAATATTTCACGTTGAGCGAATTCAGGAAGATATCATTGTCGGTGCGGAAATCGTATCCCAGTCCGGCAATCCAGCTTGCCATCGTACTTCTGAAATTGGTTTTATAACCAACAACTTTATTTTTCAGGTCATCTTTCGGGTGTCGGATGCGAAACTGAACAGTGAGTTCAAGTTGATAGAATGATTATTATTGATCACATAGTTCAGATGCAACTTGTGGGTGATGGTGTGTTTCTCGTTTCTGGCATTCGAGGCCCATTTGCCTATCTCTCCTCCATATTCGGATACAGCAGGATAAGTCGTACCGTCCCAGTTGTATCGGTAAGCAGCGGTATCCACCATGTGGAATACCGTGTAGGCATAGGCCAGATTCGATTCCATATCGAGCCCTTCTGTCAGGAAGTTTTCTTTTTCCAGTTTGTTGGCGAAAATGAAGGCGTCTGAGTAAGTGTGGGCTTTCTCAATATTATATTCAATACCTTGTATCTCTTTGAAAGTGTGTATAAAGACAGGTTCGAACTCTGCCAAATCGAACCACCATTTACGAGCCTTCAGGCTACCTGCAACAGCCAGTTTCTTGAATTTGTCATGGTTGCGCTTAATGATAAGCCCTTCTTCAAAAGGAGATTCCATCTTATAGTTATTGTCAGAGTAAGTATAAAATCCTCCGCCTCCGAATTCTAATCCTTTGGTAGCGATGTTGCGTTTGGTTACTAACGAAAGTTTGTGTGTTAAAACTTTCGATACTGTAACTGGCATCGAGGTATTTAGGCGGATACTCTCTGATGACAATATTTACGGCTCCCCCCACAGAAGAGCCGCCAAACCTGGCCGGTACCACTCCTTTGTAGATTTCGATTCGGTCGATCATGTCTACCGGTATGTCATTGATATCGATGAAGTCTGAATTGTCATTCATCGGGCTACCGTCTATGAAAAAGCCGATACGTTTTCCCTCTAACCCACGTACGGAAACACGGGATGAACTGCCTACCCCTCCTGTGTTGCGGATAGTTACACCTACCGTTTTCGACAGAACATCCTGAACATTACTGACTGTTCCCTGCAACTGTTGCATACTTATCACTGACATGGGCATAGCCTGTTCGCGCAGTTGGCGGGCTTCGCTTTTGGCTGTGACGACAACTTCACCCAACGACTGAGTTTCCGGTTCTAGACGAATCACTAACTTCTTGGTTTTCAATTCGGAGATTCTGACCTCTTCTTGTCGGGTACGATATCCCATATAGGAGATAACAATTCGATAGTGTCCCGCAGGGACTTCTATTGAAAATTCACCGTTCTTATCGGTGGAAGTCCCTTTTTTCAGTGACTCTACGTATATATTGGCCCCCACCAGTGTTTCTTCATTATTGGCATCTATGATGACTCCGCTTAATTTTCCTGTCTGCACTTGTGCATGAAGTAAGTTGCATGCGGTAAACAGGATGGCGGTTAAAACAAGTATCCTATATTTCATGGCTTTCTCTCCTTATTTCGATAAATGTCGGTCGAACTTCAATGGTATAAGGGGCCCTGGTGCTACTGTTAGGCTTGGCGGTTTCGGCAGCCTGTACCCGTAAGGTGATAAACAGAGTTTCGGGAACTCCGGATAAATTTACTTTCATATTTAGTTTTTATGTTTTGGGTTGATGTTTATGATTTACTGTAATTTACCTATTAATGGGGATTGTACCGATGTATGGGTTATCGTAATTTTGTATCAGTTCTCCAATTGGGGACAAAAGTAGAGCCTTATCGGCTTTTACTGCTTACGCGAAAAGGAACTTGACTTTAACTTAAAGGAATAATGATGGTTACTCGGTTAATGAAACATGATTTGTGTGAAATGGTGTTGGAATGGCCCATGCCGAACATCGTAAAAGGAAAACGGACGGAAAAAAATAACTACCGGATTGACAATACGTATTTGAAAGCGACATTTGAAGAGATATCTACTCCGTTGTTTTCGATTATGGATCAACATATATCCAGTGAAGAACCTATTAAAATATATACTCGGGCTGACGACTATCATGCCGTTTGGTTTTGTGCCACTTTTGCAGGACATGCTACCTGTTGTTATAACTCTGTAATCCGAAGTGAGGAGTGGAATAAAGGAGATGCCAATTTGTTAAAATGTGACGGGGTAGACTCTTGTGTTCACTTTCCTAAAAACACGCCATTCCATATGATGGAAATCATGCTGTCACATGATTATCTCCGTGAACTTGCCATACACTATCCCGATTTGCTGGGCGGTAAAGATTTTGAAACCGTCCTTTGTAATGGTCAGTACAGGGCGTACCGGAAAAATCGTCCGTTTGGTCCGGGTGTTTATAAAGCGTTGCACGATATCAGACTTTCACAACTCAATGGCAATATGGCATCTATGTATGCAGATGCTAAGATACGGGAGATCCTTTCACTTTTTCTGGCCGGGCAGGAAGAAGAAAATTATCTTCATTGCTCATGTACTATCGGGATAACATGTGATAAAATTCATCATGCTAGGGCCATTATTGAGCAGGAATATCTAAATCCTCCGTCACTTCACCAGCTGGCATTGCGGGTGGGTACCAATGAATGTACGCTTAAGCGAGGATTTAAGACAGTATTTGGTACAACCGTATTTGGTCACATCTTTGAGTATCGCATGAAGATGGCTTGTCGCTATCTATTGGACAGCAGTAAGACGATACAGGAGATTGGGGCGTGTGTCGGTTATGAATATCATGCTCATTTCTCTACTGCTTTCAAGCGAAAGTTCGGACTTACTCCTTTGGAATACAGATGTAGCCGATTGTCCGGTTCTTGAATAGGCTGTCTCAACTCCTCCTTCACATTTGTTATTCTTTGCGATATTTTCTCCGTAGGCTGAGGTCTATCACATAAGTTGTGGTAAAGTTCGTCTATAAGAACTGCTATTTGTCCGGACTGAAAAGAGGATATTCCACTACTGTTTCCTTTTCGGAGATCAGTTTCTCTATTTCCTTTATGGATACTGAAATCTTTTTGTTGATTTTCGTGCAATTTGTTTAGAGTTCCGGTGAGATTGGAAAATACCTAAAAGGTACTGTTGTTGTTTTTTGTAATATTTTGAAAATCAGATTGCTGCAAGTCTTAATTTTGATTTTATCCACCGATAATATGCTTGAAACGGCTATTTTCTGCCACCTACCAGAAAAAAGAAATCCCTGATAATGCTTGATTATCAGGGATTTGATTGATTTTTCTTTTGTTCTCAGTGATCCGCCTGGGGCTCGAACCCAGGACCCCAACATTAAAAGTGTTGTGCTCTACCTGCTGAGCTAGCGAATCAATCCTTATTTGCGTATCAGTTATTTCCTGATTGCGGGTGCAAAGGTAGTGACTTTTTTTATATCTGCAAGCTTTTGGATGAAAAAAGTTTCATTTATTTTTTAGTATTTTCCTCTGCTGATTGATTATCAGTGACTTCGTGCCTGTCATATTTTATTTTTTCTTTGTTGATAATGAAACGCTGATAATAGGACAACATCAAAGTGGTGAGTGGGAGTGCTATGATCATGCCTAGCATTCCGAGTAAAGATCCCCAAATGGAAAGGGATAAGAGAATAATAGCAGGGTTGAGTCCTGTGATCTTTCCCATAATTCGAGGGACAAGGAAACCGTCTTGAATGGCTTGGACAACGATGAATACAATAAGAGCACCTGCCAGAATTACCCAGAAGTTTTCACCGGTATCAGCAGCCTTAAGGATGGCAAGTACGATGGTGGGCAGGAAGCCGATGATTTGTAGGTAGGGTACCATGTTGAGTGCTCCGATAAATAGCCCTAGAGCAATGGCCATCGGGAAATCAATGATCAGGAATCCAATGCTGAACAAAATCCCTACACAAAAAGCAACAAAGGCTTGCCCACGGAAATAACGGTTCATGCCATCCTGAATATCATTCACCAGATTGGAAGCGAAAGTACGGTATTTACCTGGAAGCAGTGTAGCCAGCCTTCGGCTATAGACTCATAGTCGAGCAGAATAAAAACTACATATAATAGAATAATGAAAGAAGCAAAGACACTAAACAGGATATTGATGGATTCCGCGACAAGGGCCCAGAGTTTAGGGACCGTTTCTTTAATGGTATTCATTATATTCTCTTCACTCAGGATACGGTTGAGTGCCTGAAGGTCAATGTGCTTGTGGATAAACTCCGAAAGAGTAGGAGGGACAGTGCCGGAACTGTAGGCACCATTGGTCAGATAGGTTACCAGTAGATCGTTCATGCGTCCCATTTCGGCAAGCATGGGAGGCACCAGCAGATAGAAAAGGGAAATACCCACTATGGTAATACTGAACAACGCGCAGAAAATAGAAATGATTCTACTTTTGAAACGTAATTTGTACTGGAAGAATTTGACGAGTGGGTAAATCATATAAGCGATGAGCCATGCTACGAAAAAAGGTAGCAATACACCGCTGAGCCTTTTAAAAAGTATGAGTAATCCCACAATGAGCGCACAGCAGATAGAACCGCGTATGAAACTATCAAATGTAATTTTTTTTCCTTTCCATGATAACCTGATATTTGATGTGCGACCTCATCGGTATGACTTGGCTTTACTGCCGTGAGGTCCTTATGATTTTTCTCGATCTTCTTGTAAAGCGCGTTGGTAACATTCCCGACAGAGCGGCTCGTATTGGGCTGTTTCCCCCAGTAGAACTTGTTTGTCATTCTTTACGGTACGGTGTGAAAAAGAAGCCAACTGTCCGCATTTCACGCAGATGGCATGTACTTTCGAAACTTCGTCGGCAATAGCGCATAGAGCGGGCATCGGGCCAAAAGGAATTCCTTTGAAATCCATGTCCAATCCGGCTATAATGACACGCACCCCGTTATTGGCCAGTTGATTGCATACATCTATCAATCCACTGTCGAAGAACTGTGCCTCGTCGATGCCTACTACATCTATTTCGGATGTAAAGAGCAAAATGCTTGCAGAAGAGTCAATGGGTGTGGAGGAAATGGAATTACTGTCGTGTGAAACAACGTCGCCTTCCGAATAGCGGGTGTCAATGGCAGGTTTGAATATCTCTACACGTTGACGAGCGAACTTAGCCCGCTTCATGCGGCGAATCAACTCTTCCGTTTTTCCGGAAAACATAGAGCCGCAAATTACTTCGATTCTTCCTCTTCTTCTAGTCTCTTGTATATGATCTTCTGAAAATAATACCATGCTGATGTATGTTATAATTGCTTGCAAAAGTAATAGTTTTATTGGCTTCTCAGTGTTTTTTCATTATTTATTTCTACATTTGCCAAGTCATTCAAAGAGAAATTCAGATGTAGATATGCAAGCATTGCTGAACGACATAGAGCTGGATATTCAGGAGCTTAAGTACCTGATGGAAATCATTTCACGCGAACCGGATTCCGTTTTGCGCGGAGTGGCACGAAGAAATATTGTGCAAATGCGAGGACGACTGGATGCATTATTGGAGCTGTTGGATGCAAAGCCTGTGATAGCGGCCGACGCTTCTGAAAGTCCGGAGAACAGACCTGTAACGGAAACAATAGAGGTTGTGGAAATCCCGGCTTTAAAAGAAACTGTGGCTGACATTCCAGAAAAAAACGAAGAAGCCGCAGTAGCAGAAGACTCCCAGGAGGCAGTCGAGCCTGGGCCGTTGAGTTTGTCTGAAGCGGTTATCGAACAGGTACCTACTGTGGAACTTGATCCTGTGGCTGATGAAAAAGAAGAAGTATTCGAATCGGTATCGGTTCCACAATCAGAGGAACCGACTGTGAAAGTTGAGACTAGAGTGGCTTCTTCACCCATCTTGGCCGAACGTATCAAAACTGCAGGTGATTTGCGTCGTTCGATCAGCTTGAATGATTCGTTTCGCTTCTCCCGTGAATTGTTCGGAGGAAGTATGGAACAGATGAATAATGTGTTGCATCAGATTGGTGAATGAGTTCATTGGATGCAGCTCTTGTTTTTCTGTCTTCAAAGATCAAGGTCGATGAAGAAAATGAAGCTATGAATGATTTTGTAGAGCTTCTCAGGAAACATTTTATATAATGAATATTTAAAGAGAGATATGGGAAAACTATATGTGGTACCGACACCGGTCGGAAATTTGGAGGATATGACATTCAGAGCTATTAAAGTTCTGAAGGAGGCCGACTTGATTCTGGCTGAAGATACCCGTACTTCCGGAATCTTGCTGAAACACTTTGAAATTAAAATGTAATGCAATCCCACCATAAGTTTAATGAACATAAAACGGTGGAGAGTGTTGTTAATAGAATAAAGGCAGGCGAAACAATCGCTTTGATTTCGGATGCTGGAACGCCGGGAATCTCTGATCCGGGCTTTCTTGTGGTTCGTGAATGTGTACGTAACGGTATCGAGGTGCAATGTTTGCCGGGTGCTACAGCTTTTGTTCCGGCATTGGTTGCGTCGGGATTGCCAAACGAGAAATTTTGTTTCGAAGGCTTTTTGCCTCAGAAGAAGGGGCGCATGACAAAGTTAAAATCACTGGTAGATGAACACAGGACGATGGTATTTTATGAATCACCCCATCGTTTGTTGAAAACGTTGACACAGTTTGCCGAATATTTCGGGCCTGAGCGCCAAGTGTCTGTATCTCGTGAGATTTCAAAGATTCACGAAGAAACGGTTCGCGGCACTTTGAGTGAACTGATAGAACACTTTACCGCTACCGACCCTCGGGGCGAGATTGTGATTGTACTTGCAGGAATAGACGATTAATAATAACTTCATTTAAAAACGTAAAATGTAATCGTATGAAAAAGTTAGCAATTTTATTAGTATGCGCAGCTATGTTGGCTTCGTGTAACGGCCTGGGTGGTGGAAGTAAAGACCTGAAGGCAGAAAATGATTCTCTTTTGATGGAGTTGACCCAGAGGAACGCCGAATTGGATGAAATGATGGGTACTTTCAATGAGGTTCAGGAAGGATTCCGTAAAATAAATGCAGCCGAGAGTCGCGTAGATTTGACTCGTGGAACTATCTCTGAGAACTCTGCTACTGCAAAACAGCAAATAGCATCTGATATCGAATTCATCACAAAACAGATGGAAGAGAACAAGGCACAGATCGCTAAATTGCAGGCTATGTTGAAGAGTAGTAAGAATAATTCGGCACAGCTGAAGAAGGCTGTTGAGTCTTTGACTCAGGAATTGGTTGCCAAAACTCAACGTATTGAGGAACTTCAGGCTGAATTGGCTTCTAAGAATATCCGTATTCAGGAATTGGATGCCGCTGTAACCGGTCTGACTGCTGATAAAGAATCGTTGGCTGCCGAGAACGAAGCAAAAGCCAAGACCGTAGCTGAGCAGGATAAAGCAATTAATAGCGCATGGTTTGTGTTCGGTACCAAGTCGGAACTTAAGACTCAGAAGATTCTTGAAAAAGGAGATGTGCTGAAAAGTGCCGATTTTAACAAGGATTATTTTACTCAGATTGATATCCGTACTACTAAGGAGATTAAGTTATATTCAAAACGTGCTGAGTTACTCACCACTCATCCTGCCAAATCTTATGAACTGGTTAAAGATGATAAGGGCCAGTTGACTCTGAAGATTACAAACCCGAAAGAATTCTGGAGTGTATCTAAGTATTTGGTTATCCAAGTTAAGTAAATTGTATAAAATAATTATAGCTGATAAGGGCACGGATTGCACAGCAAGTAGTCCGTGCCTTCTTTTTGAACTGTACCCGATACTTTAATATGAAATATAAGAACCTGTTTTTTGATTTGGATGATACTCTTTGGGCCTTTTCTCAAAATGCGTATGATACGTTTGAGGAAGTTTATGACAAATATAGACTGGGACAGTATTTCGATTCGTTCTCTCATTTTTATTCTCTTTACCAAAGACGGAATACGGAGCTGTGGGTTGAGTACGGAAACGGACAGGTGACTAAAGAGGAACTGAACCGACAGCGTTTTTTATATCCTTTACAAGCTGTTGGTATAGATAATGAAATGCTTGCAAAACGTTATTCTGATGATTTTTTCTCGATCATTCCTACTAAAAGTCGGTTAATGCCGTATGCAGAAGAGGTACTTTCGTATTTGGCACCCAAATATAATCTATATATTCTTTCAAATGGCTTTAGAGAGTTGCAATCCCGCAAGATGCGTTCGTCAGGTATCGATACCTATTTTAATAAAATAATTCTTTCGGAGGATCTGGGGGTGATGAAGCCTTGGCCGGAAATATTTTATTTTGCTTTGTCGGCTACACAGTCCGAACTGCGTGAATCGCTAATGATAGGTGATAGTTGGGAAGCGGATATTACAGGTGCCAATGGCATAGGATGCATCAGGCTTATTATAATGTGTCTGGGCGTGCCGATTTTCCGTTCCGTCCTACTTATTTAGTTATTTCTTTGAATGATCTGATAGAACTATTGTAACATTTATAGATATATTGTATTTTTGCGATCAAAATAGATCTCAAAAAAATACAACTATGGACACTCTCTAACCTTTCGCTTTAGTCTGTTTTACCTCTTTCTTTACGTTGACTAACCCCTTGGGAACAATGCCTGTCTTTTAACCATGACCCATGGTATGACTGATAAGGAGCGACAAGCTGTTGTTCGCCGTGCTACTTTCGTTTCGTTTATCACTTTAATGGTATTTGTTTTTGCCGGACAATTCCTTTTTAAGTTCTTTGGTATTTCTACCAATGGATTCCGTATTGCAGGTGGGGTTATCATTTTAAGATTGGTTTTGATATGTTGCAGGCCCGGTATACTCCAATGAAATTGAAAGACGAAGAGATTAAAACTTATGCGGATGATATTTCGATTACTCCACTTGCCATACCGATGCTTTGTGGTCCGGGCGCAATAGCAAATGCTATCGTGCTAATGGAAGATGCCCATACGATTGAGATGAAGGGAACGCTAATTGGCATTATTGCTTTGATTTATTTTATTACTTTTCTGATATTGCGCGCTTCTACCCGATTGGTCAAAGTGTTGGGCGAAACGGGAAACAATGTGATGATGCGTTTGATGGGGCTTATCCTGATGGTGATTGCAGTCGAGTGTTTTGTTAGTGGATTACACCCGATATTGGTAGGTATCTTGAAAGAAGGGCTGCTTTAAATAAAGAATTGGATATTATTTAAGGAATAAAATGCCCGGATTACATAGTGCAATCCGGGCATTCTTTTCGATTGGGTCAATACTTTAGAAAGTATTCTTTTAATTAGCGGCTACCACCGGCCCACCAAACTGGATCGGTATATACATACTGACCGTTTCCGAAGGCGGCTTCTACGTTCGGGTTTGCACTTACGTCATCTGCTCCATAAGGTGCGCGAAGCGGGAATTTATAGGGATTGTCTAGTTTGATGTACTCTTCACCCATTGCTTTCAAACGACGTACATCGTTGTAACATTCTGTTGTTTCGCCGAAAGCTCCAAGGAATGCAATATATTTCTGTACCATTACCTCTTTTACCGGATTGGCATCGAACAATGGTTTTACATTGTTTGTGAAATACTCTTCTGCTTCAGTAGCTGTAATCGCTTTAGTAGTTTCTTTAACACCTCCGTAAATTTCTACTGTGGGGGCGCTGAATGCAGCTGAAACTCCTGTCTCGGCATTTGCAATAGCTGCTACTACAGCATCTTTTAAAGCTTCGGCTGCCTCGTCTTTTCTATTTAACCGAGCTAATGCTTCAGCTTTCAGGAAGAGTAACTCATGATAGCTCATAAGTAAGGTCGGACATGTCTGTGAATATACGAATATAGGAGTGTTATATGTATACTTAACAGGCTCTGCTGTACCATTGTCAGCCATTAAGAATCTAGGGTCGTCAGCACCTGTTACTTGGACAGATACGGCTTTATCTTCTTCAGTTGTCATACCCTGACCAATACAGAAGATGCGGCGTAGTCTCGGGTCGTTACGTTCAATCAACTTATCTGCGAAACTTTTGCTGGCTGCTAATCCGTCACGACTCCATTGGAAGTCAAATAGGGGGTTGATGTTTGTTGCATCATAGATAGCAAATGCGGCCTGCTCCTCAATAGATGTATATGATTTGTCCACATACTCTAATATCTTCTGTAAATCGGCTTCTTTTGAAGAAGAACGAGCTAGTAGGTGCATTGTATAGCGAGCTTTCAATCCATAGGCAAGTTTTAACCAAGCTTCGCCTTTACCCCCATATATAAAATCATAGTCTCTTATCTTGTCACTTTTATCACCTTTAGGTAGATCGGTTATTGCAGCATCCAGATATTCCATAATATCAGTATAAATTGCTTCCTGTTTGTCTAATTCCGGAGTCAGAAACTGAGGTTGTCCGTTTGCTAATTCGGGAAGGGCAGCCTGGCTGAAAGGAGTGTCACCGAATGAGTCTGCGATCAGTCCGGCATTAATTGCTGCCAATACTTCACCGATACCTTTTGTCGTATAATTGCCCGTAACTTCATTAGAACTGATATTAATAGCGATACGTGCATTCTTCAATGTAGAGTATAAATTGCCCCATACATTGTTAAAAGTAGAGGATGCCGAGGGCTCTCCGTTACGTTTCTCCGCATTTGCCAATTGGTTATCCACTCCAACCATATGTTCTACATAAGTAGAATAATATGTATTAAAGTCACCTCCGATGTTGCTAAATGCGGTTGCTGTGATTACATCCGCCAAAATGAATTTGGCAGGAACACTGGTTGTATGGTCTTTGTCTTTATTGATGTTGTCCATTGTGTCTTCCGAGCAGGAAGCAAATGCAACGGAAATCAATGCCACAGACAAGATACCTTTGATAAATTAAATATTGATTTCATTTTTGTCCTTTTTAGAATTTAACTGTAATACCAAAACCATAGCTTGATGTTCCCGGAAGAGAGAAACGCTCAAAGGCACCGGCCATGTTGTTGTTTCCTGTGATGATTCGGGGTCAATACCATTATCCATTTCTGACCAAAGCAACAGGTTACGTGCAAAGACATTCACTGTAACTCCTAAATAAGATTTATTCAGTACCGGATAGCTGAGGGCGATTTCACGTAGTTTCAGGAATGAAGAACCATATACTCCGGCCTCAGAGATTGTACTCAGTCTGTCGAAATAGTTATAAGCATTTTCACCGCTGATTTTAATATCGTTGGGTGCATAAGAACCGTCGGCTAATTGTTTAACGGCTGGTTTCTCAAAGTAGAAGTGATCTGCTTTACGATAGTCTGCTGATTTCTGAGTAACACCGTAATAATCGAGTGTTGAAACGGATCCGGCATACATGCATCCACCTTGTTTCCAATCGAGTACGGCCGAAAGACGGAATTTGTAGAATTCAAATGTTGTATTGAAGCCCATTCTGAAGTCCGGAGATACATTTCCTAATACTCTGTTTTCACCTAATGTCGGCATACCGTTTTCATCTACGACAATCTGGCCTTCCTCGTTTCTTTGATAGCTTGTACCATAGATAACCGGGAATTTGTCTCCTGCGCTCAAACGTACCTGCGGATCAACAAAACCTCCTAACATGATGCTTGATACACCGGGCGCCAGTTTATCAACGTAGTTATCGATTTTTGAGAAGTTAAATGCAAAATCCCAGTTGAAGTTCTTTGTCTGAATTGGATTCACACTCAAAGTGATTTCGTGTGAATTGGTATGTACGGAACCACCATTGGTGATCAATTCGCTATATCCGGTAGAAGTAGCCAAGGGTACTTCGAAAATCTGATCTTTCACATTCTGGCGAGAATAGGTGTAATTCAGTGAGATCAAACCATTCCAGAAGCTGAAGTCTGCACCGATTTCGTATGATTTGGTGTTTTGGGGTTTCAGATTCGGATCATAAATCTTGTAGTATGGGATATATGAGCTGATTGATCCGATAGGATATTGTATAGGAGTACCTGATGAGAATCCGCCGCCGTAAACCGGTGTTCTATAGTAAGAAGGATAATAGGTACCTGCCTGACCTACTTCTGCATAAGAAGCACGGATTTTACCATAAGTCAAAACATCGTTTTTCAATGCTTCCAGTTCGGTAAAAATGAAACCGAGTGAAACTGAAGGATAAGTGAATGAACGGTTGTTGCGTGGCATAGACGAAACAATATCATTGCGGACAGTTGCATTCAAATACAACATGTTACGGTATGCTAATGAAATGTTACCGAAATTACCAACGGTACGCTCGCGATGATAGGTTCCTGTAGACGAATAGATTGATGCGTTAGCTATATGGTTCCATCCCGGAAATTGAAGTTACTTCCGAGATTGTATTTGTATTTTGAAGAATTATCGACTAATTCATTACCATATAACACGTTTAAATCAAGTTCCGGAGTGATTTTCCAGTCATAAGTAACAGTTAACAATGAATTTATTTCATTGTTTGTAACGCTTTGCTCTTCAATGCTACCTGTTCCGTTGGAGTGTCCATATCCCCATGTGTCGGTATAGTTAGTGGTATAAGCATCGGTACCTAACTGGTATTTTACATCCAGTTTATGATCCTCGGTACCGAAATCGGTAGAATACTTAGCGAATGCATTTCCAAAGAAACGTTGGGTACGTTCTTTAAAAGAGTTGTTTTCAACTGCCCAATAAGCACCGTCGAAACCGGTTGTAGAGCGATACGTGTTCTGAGTATAAGGGTCACCTTCAGCGTGTGATGGGATACCGCCTAAATCGTAGCTTGACGGTGCACCGTATACCGTTGCCATGATACCGTTGTTGGCGCCGGTCTGTTTCTTGATTTTAGAGTAAACGAAGTTTCCGTTGAAACCAGTTGACCAATTCTTGCTCAGCTGAGCTTGTGCAGTCAGTTTTGCATTATAACGATCCATACCGGTTGAAGGTACAATACCGTTTGCTGTAGTGCTGCCTAATGACAAAGAATAACTTCCTTTATCAAGGCTTTGTGCTACGTTTGCACTGCTGTTCCAGGTAACACCTGTATTGAAGAAATCTTTAGCATTGTCGTATGCACGGGGAGTAGCCCATGGGTCCAGTCCTGCCTTGGCACGTTGGTCTACATAATATTGTCCCTGATGCTTTCCGAATTTCTGAGTGTAACTGTTGTCTGTGTTACCACCATATTTAGGGTCATTGGCAAGTTCTGAAATCAGAGGTCCCCATGAACGAGAGTCAGACGGGCTAAAAGCACCGTTGAATCCTTGTGCGAATTCTTTTGGAAATCGGGCATGGTAGAGACCTTATCGAATGAAAGACCTGTATTGATTGTAACTTCCGGTTTACCTTTACGTGCGCCTTTACCGCTCTTGGTGGTGATTACTACCACACCGTTTGATGCACGCATACCATACAGAGCAGAAGCAGCCTGGCCTTTCAGGATGTTGATGCTCTCAATGTCATTCGGGTCGATATCTACCGCACGGTTCGCATAGTCGGAGCCTGTAACAGAGTTGAAAGTGTCCAAGTCAGTAGATGATGAGATAGGCATACCATCTACTACGTACAATGGAGTATTATCTCCTGTAAATGAACGTGAACCGCGAATAGTCATTTTAGAAGAAGCACCCGGCATACCTGATGACGGAGATATTTCCACTCCTGAAACCTTACCTTGCAAAGCGCTGGAAAGGTTGCTGCTTGAAGCCTGAGTCAGCTTATCTCCTTTAACATCCTGCACAGCATATCCTAACGCTTTTTTCTCTTTTGAGATACCCATTGCTGTTACTACAACTTCGTCAAGTGCCTTAGCATCAGTCTTTAATATCACTTTGATTACCGGTGCAATTGCTACCTCAGCAGTCTGCATTCCGATGTACGAAATCTGCAAAGTCTTTGCAGAACTTGGTATACCAGATAATGTAAATTTACCATCTACATCAGTAATAACACCTACAGTGGTGCCTTTAGCCAATACAGAGGCTCCAACAACTGGTTGCCCGTCTTCTTCAGAAATAACAACACCTGTTACCTTCTGAGTTTGGGCAGTTACTAGACCTATACCCATAAAAAGGCAAGTCAATAACAGCATTAATTTTCTTTTCATAAATTCTCTCTTAAAGTTTAACTTTACATTAATTGTTTCTTTACTCTAACAAAATGCAAATATATTAAGAAATATGAAACAGACAATCATTTTTATAAAAAAACCTTGCAAATATAACAAATCGTTATCTAAAAGCACAGTTTTATGTCTAATAACATAGAAATCCGCCTTAAAAAACGTAAACGGAGTTTATATTGCTAACATGTTGCAGGCACTATTCATATACATTTTTGCATATTTTTGTGTGTTTAAGCCTTAATAAGAGCTAAAATAATGCTTGTTTTTCTGTTAAGGAAGTTTTTATAAATATAAATTAGCCACTTTTTCAAAAGTCGAATTAGTTATTTCTATATAAAAAATAGCAGGTTTTAGCAGATATTAAATCTTATTCAATTCTAATATAGTACCCAAGCACGTCTTATTTGTCCATAGTATTAATTAAAAATAAAGGAAATGGATAAAATTATTTACAGTTTGGTGTATAATAGGAAAAAGAGCCTGAATAAAAAGGGTATGGCATTAGTACAGGTTGAGGCCTATTTAAACAGAAAAAAGAAATATTTCTCTACCAAAGTTTACTTGAGTCCCGATCAATGGGATTTTAAGAAGAGAATGGTTAAGAACCATCCTAATGCAGATGCTATCAATCACATGCTTTACGAGTTTATGGCAGAAATAGAGAAGAAAGAGTTGGGATTGTGGCAACAGGGGAAACAGATTTCATTGGATTCATTAAAGAATTCTATGGAAAATCAAGACGACAGCACTTCATTTATTGCATTTTTCCGCAACGAAATAGCAAAATCTTCATTGAAGGAAAGTACAAAACGCAATCATCTCTCAACATTAGAATTATTAAGGAGTTATAAGAAGGATGTGTCATTTTCTGAATTGACTTTTGAATTTATATCCTCATTTGATCACTATCTTCAGCAAAAAGGATATCATACTAACACAATTGCGAAACACATGAAACATCTAAAGCGTCATATTAATGTAGCCATAAATAAAGAATATATGGAAATACAGAAATATGCCTTTCGGAAATATAAGATCAAGAGTGTTGAGAATAATCATACTCACCTCTCTCCGGAGGAATTAGGAAAGATTGAAAGTCTGGAATTGGGGGGACGGTTCACTAAACTGGAAAAGACCAAAGATGCTTTCCTCTTTTGTTGTTATGCGGGATTACGATATTCTGACTTCACCAACTTATCCCCTGAAAACATAGTGAAAATGCATCAAGAAACTTGGCTTATTTATAAATCTGTGAAAACGAACACGGAAGTACGTCTTCCGCTTTATCTTTTATTTGAGGGGAAAGGAATAGAAGTCTTGAATAAATATCAAGATGATCTTGCCGATTTTTTTAAGCTTAGAGATAATTCAAATGTGAATAAGGAACTATTGATCATAGCAAAATTATCAGGGCTAAATAAACGTATTTCGTTCCATACCGCTCGCCATACCAATGCCACATTATTAATATACAGTGGAGTCAATATTACTACTGTACAAAAGCTATTGGGACATAAAAGTGTGAAAACAACACAGGTTTATACTAATATAATGGACATAACTATTGTAAGAGACTTAGAAAAGTCTAAAAATAATCGCAAAGTATCTTATATGTAACAAAGATTTAAGCCTTACGTAAATGTATTGACTATTAACATTGTTAACACGAATCACAGTTCTCAAATATCGCTTCTAGAAAGAACTTGTTTTCTAATTGAAAATCACTAATTCTTTGCATGTAGGAAGTTAGTTTTAACATTGAGTTAAAACTAACTTCCTACAAAATAAATGATTTAATTGGCTGTTTATTAAACACATAAGCTTATTAATCCCATTATGGAGAAATTTAGGTTTGTATTCTCTGTCTTTTATATAAATATCAAATTAGTAATTATCTTTTTTCATCTCTAAGCCATTTATGTGAGATAATAATAATAGACTGCTTTATGACTTCTTTTCGTTTGGAACTATTAAGTATAACATTCTTTTTCAGTCGTATACTTTTTAATCTATATTTCATTCACAATAAGCGGATTACATTTACAATAGTGGGAGATCGATATAGGGATTATTTGATTTTTATTACTAGCGCTCTTATAATATGTAATTGATATTCAGATATATAATCATTAATATTGTATTATAGGTAAAAGTTCTCGGTATTGCTATAAAACTCTTATAATAAAGAAGTTATGATATAATTGTAGTTCTGCAAAGACTTTGCAGATTTCATATATTGGTATGCGGACCGCTGAAGTAGCAATTAAGCCTGTTGTGAAGATTACGCTGAAGCCTGATACTGAAGTATTAGACGAAGTAGTTGTAACAGGATATGGTAACTTTAAAAGTCATCTTTCACGGGAGCAGCATCGAGTATTACAACGGAAAAACTTCAAGACGTTCCTTCTTTGAGTGTACAGGATAAACTTGCAGGTTCAGTTGCCGGTGTACAGATTACATCTACTTCCGGACAACCGGGTGCTGTGGAATCTGTGCGTATCCGTGGAATGGGATCAATCAATGCCGGTAATGATCCGTTGTATGTGATTGACGGAGTACCTGTAATGACCGGTGACGCCAGTGAATTTACTTACTCTCAGTCTGGTAACAGCTTACTGTCTACTATTAACAGTAATGATATCGAGTCAATGACAGTAATTAAAGATGCAGCGGCTGCTTCGCTTTACGGTTCGCGTGCTGCAAATGGTGTTATTGTAATTACTACGAAAAAAGGGGCTTCAGGAAAATTGAAACTCAATGTAAGGGCTGACTGGGGATTCTCTAACAAGGCTATTGATTATCGTCCTATTCTGAATGGTGAAGACAGACGTGACATTTTGTATATGGGTTTAAAGAACTATGCTCTAAATTCAGGTAAGGATGAAACTTATGCCGTGAACTATGCAGATAATAATATTGATAAATATGCTGCAAAACCTTGGAGTGGATATACTGATTGGGAAGATGTTCTTTTCAGAAATGGTTCTCATCAGATTATGAAGTGAATGCCCAAGGAGGAAATGAGCGGACTAAGTTTTATACTTCATTCGGATATACCAAACAGGAAGGTATTACACTTCAGTCCGGTTACGAGCGTATTACGGGACGTGCAAATATGAGCCATACGGCGGATCGCGTTACAATCGAGGCAAGTACGATGTTTACGAATTCAACTCAGAATGTAAACTCGGAAGGAACAAGTTTCTCAAGCCCTATCATGTGTCTGGCCATGACAGCTTCTCCTTCTACATTCCCATATAACGAAGACGGTACATTCAGCACGAGTTTCCCTGCTTTGAATGGTGCCAATCCCCTTCAAACTGCAACATATAATTATGATCGCAGTACAATTGTACGTACCCTGAACACACTGTCTGCAACGTGGAATATTTGGGATAACTTGAATATTAAAGAAACTTTAGGTTATGATTTTAACCAAACAAATAATCGTGTGTGGTGGGATCCGCGTTCTAATGATGGACGTTCTTCAAAAGGAGTATTTCAGCGCTATATGATGAACAGAAGCAAATTGAATACTCAAACTCAGCTGACTTATAACAAGACATTTGCGGAACACCACAATATCGATGTATTGTTAGGTTTCGAAACAGAAGATTATAAGTACGATTATACCTATACTAATGGTAATACTTATCCATCTTACTTACCGGAAATTACGAATGCAGGCGTTTCTAGAGGTGCCAGTAACATTAACAGTTATCGAATGACCTCCTACTTGGGACGTTTAAATTATGATTATGCCGGCAAATATTATGTAAGTGGTAGTTTCCGTCGTGATGGTAGCTCACGTTTATCAAGAGACAGCCGTTGGGGTAATTTCTGGTCAGTATCTGGTTCGTGGAGACTTTCACAAGAAGCATTTATGGAGTCATTATCTAATGTTATTACTGATGCTAAAATACGTGCTTCTTACGGTGTAAATGGTACACAACCCAAAGACTACTATGGATATATGGGGGTATATGAGTTTGGATATAATTATAATGGGAATGGTGGTTCGTCAGAGGCACGTTTCTATAATCCCAGTCTGAAATGGGAAAAGAACTATGCTACAAACATTGGTATTGACCTTACATTATTCAATAGATTGACTGTTTCTGCAGAGTGGTATAATCGTGAAACAAAAGACTTGTTAATGGATAAACCGATTTCTGCAGCAGTAGGTGTTATCAATAGTTCGGGTGTTGCTAATATGCTCGTTAACGTTGGTTCAATGAGAAACCGTGGTTTTGAATTGGAATTGAAGTCCACTAACATTCAAAACAAAGACCTTCTTTGGACTACTTCTTTGAACATAGGACACAACAAGAATAAACTGACCAAACTGGATGGTGAACAACAGGAAATTATCAGTGGAGTTTCTATCCATCGTGTAGGTCAACCATATTACTCAATCTATGCGTATGAGTATGCAGGTGTCGATCCTCAGACAGGTAAAGAACTGTATTATATAAATGGTGAAGACGGCAGTCGTGAAACAACAACAAATTCTGCTGCCGCTAATAAAACAATCATTGGTTCTATCGAACCTAAAGTACAAGGCGGATTGACCAATTATGTTAGTTGGAAATTTATTGATTTCAACTTGACCCTGACTTATTCACTGGGTGGACATGCTTATGATTACGCCACCTGGCTGCAATCTAATGGAGGTACCTATCATTATTTAGGTAATGTTCCGGCTTATTATAAAATGGAAGATACTTGGCAGAAAACAGGTGATAATGCCAAACTGCCGCAATTTGCATACGGTAATGCCAATAAAGCTTCTTCTCGCTGGTTGATGTCTACCGATCATTTACGTGTAAAGAATATGACCTTGGGATTCACTTTACCTCAAAGTTGGTCGTCTAAAGCCGGTATAAGTAAGTTAAGAGCTTATGTTTCAGGAAACAACCTATTGACTTGGAAGAAAAAGAGCTTGTACGTTGATCCGGAAGTTCCTGTTGACGGATTGTGTACATTCGAAACTCCGGCTCTCCGGACTGTTACATTTGGTCTTGAAATCGGTTTTTAATCAAGTAGAAACAATTTATGAAAAAAGAATTTATGAAAAAGATATATAAATCAATAACACTGGTTGCTGCTATTTTAAGTTTGTCTTCCTGCGGGAATGATTGGCTGGATAGAAAACCTGCCGACGGGATTCCATCAGAAGATGCTATCACTAACTATAATGACGCTCTGACTGCACGTACAGGTATGTATGATGGCATTCAGGGAAACTCCAATGCTACCAGCTATTATGGTGCCCGTATGTTTTATTACGGCGATGTTCGTGCTGACGATATGCAGGCAAGAACTCAAGGTATGCGTTCATCATCGTGCTATGAGATGCTCTACACTGTAGATGACGCTCCTAACATGTGGAATATACCTTATAATGTAATCCGTCGTGCCAACCGTTTGATCGAAGCGATCAATGAAAAAAAGGTAACTGATGCAACGGAAGCACAAATTGGTAAAATATATTCAGAAGCATTGGTTGTCAGGGCATTGGTTCATTTTGACTTGGTAAGAATCTATGGTATGCCTTATACGGCCGACAACGGAGCTTCTTTGGGGGTACCGGTTATCGTGAAACCTTTGGAAAGAAATGATTTGCCCTCCAGAAATACAGTGGCAGAAGTTTATACACAAGTTATCACAGACTTGACTGATGCTATTAACTCAGGTTATCTTGCTAAAGATCAGACTCCGGATATATTAATGAATGGGCAGCAAAAGCCTTGCTTACCAGGGTTTATCTGACTAAAGGTGATAATGAGAATGCACTCAAAGTTGCTGAAGATATTATAACCAATTCTCCATATAAGCTTTGGACTAACGAGGAATATGTAAATGCATGGTATAAAAGCAATGGAGCGCATACAAACGAAATGATTTTTGAAGTTGTAAATGCAAGTAATGATGACTGGACTGACCGTAATGGTATTGCTTATTTGCTGAATGAAAACGGATATGCGGATGCAATAGTGACAAAGAGCTTTATGAATATGTTGAGTCAGGATCCTAAAGATGTTCGTATAGGTATGGTACTGCCTGCTCAATATGATAAGGATCTTCAAGAAGAATATGGCGATGCGAAAATCTTCATTAATAAATTTCCGGCGGATAAAGACGATGTAGGTGAAATGCGTTTAAATAATCTGCCATTACTTCGTCTTTCGGAAGTTTATCTGAGTGCTGCAGAAGCGGCAGCTAAACTTGGAGGGCATCAGGATAAAGCAGCCAAATATCTGAATGAAATTGTTCAGAGAGCAAATCCGGAGGCCAAAGCCATTTCGGAAGCAGATGCTACAGTAGAAAGAATTATTCTTGAAAGGAGAAAAGAAATGATTGGTGAAGGGCAACGTTACTTTGATGCATTGCGCAATAATGAAACAATCGTTCGCTATAAAGATGAAGGTGATAAGGGATATCATTATTCATTGATTAAAGAATCGCAAAGCTTTGACCGTACCTACTTCAGAGCTATACTTCCGATACCTGTTGATGAAACCAATGTGAATCCTAATTTGAGAGCTCAACAAAATCCCGGATATTAATTGTGGTTTAATAACATAATCAAAAGGCTGCTTTCTAAAAGGAAGCAGCCTTTTTACATGAATTGAATTTCTTATTAGGCTACATTATGATATTTGTTGTATATTAATCAAGGATGTCATTAATCATTTTACAATCGAAAGTTATTATCTGTTTTGAGATATCTATGGGAAGTGTTTTGAAAAATACTTATCTCATAAACTATCTGTAATTGTGATACTGCCATAAATTTCTACCATTGGGAAAGGAATAAAATATCTATATAAAGCTAGTCGTCACTTGCTGCCGCGGGAAAAAACAGTAGAATAATAAATGGGACAAATGGTCTTATTACTTCTGATAATTAGATTATTACGTAACTTTTATAAGATATATAAAGTACAACTAATTGAGGTTTTCAGAAAAACAGATCATCTGTAATATGCAGATAATAAGATATTTATTAAATACAGTTTCTTTCTATACTAAGTTCAATCTGAATTTGTAATAATCATATTATAAGATAGTTAGCACATACTACAGTTCTGCAAAGACTTTGCAGATTTCGTACATCGGAATGCAGACTGCTGAGGTAGCAATTAGGCCTGTTGTGAAAATTATATTAAAACCAGACACTGAAGTCCTTGATGAAGTAGTAGTAACAGGATATGGTACTTTTAAAAATCAACTTTACGGGTGCGGCATCTACTATGGCTACAGAAAAGTTACAAGATATACCGACTATGGCCATTGAGGATAAACTTGCAGGTTCTATTCCGGGAGTACAAATCAGTTCATTTTCAGGAGCACCGGGAGCTACTACATCTGTACGTATTCGTGGAATGGGCTCCATGAATGCAGGAAATGATCCTTTATATGTGATTGATGGTACTCCAGTACAGTCAGGGAATATCAGTGCTTTTAATACTCCGAATACGGGGGAAGGATATAATAGTACCGGTACCAATGTATTGGCAACTTTAAACAGTAACGATATAGAATCGATAACAGTTATCAAAGACGCTGCTGCAGCGTCTTTATATGGTTCACGTGCTGCTAATGGCGTTATTGTGATCACCACTAAAAGGGAGCTACAGGAAAGACTCAGTTCAACTTCCGTAGCGACTGGGGATTTTCCAATATAGCAGTTAATTACCGTCCGACCTTAAATGGAGATGATCGGCGTGAACTGATTAAGTTTGGTTTGAAAAACTATTATATGGATGAAGAAGGCATGACTGCAGCTCAAGCTGAAATTGCCTTGGAAGATGATATTGATGCTTTTGCTGCAAAACCAGTTAATGGTTGGACTAATTGGAAAGAGATCTTATTCAAGAATGGCAGTCACCAAAATTACGAAATCAGTGCCCAGGGAGGAACAGAAAAAACCAAATTCTATACATCTTTGGCTTATGCAAAGCAAGAAGGAATCACTGCACGATCCGGCTTAGAGCGCATGACAGGTAATGCAAATCTTTCTCACGAAACAGGACGTGTAAAAGTGGAAGCTTCTACTTTATTTTCACGTATTCTTCAAAATATGACTAATGAAGGTACTTCTTTTGCCAGTCCTATCATGAATGCTTTTTGGACTGCATCACCTTCCACTGTACCTTATAATGAGGATGGAACATTTAGTTCTAATTTTCCTTTAACGAATGGTGCAAATCCTGTGCAAACTCGGACATATAATTATGATCGTAATGCAATTACTCGTTCTTTCAATACTTTGGCAGCCACTGTTACTCTTTGGGATGAGTTGAAACTACGTGAAAAAATAGCCTTTGATTATACTTCCTCAATAGAGTCTGTATGGTGGGATCCACGTAGTAATGACGGACGTTCCTCCAATGGCGTATTCCAACGTTATAACCGAACATTGGAAACATTGACAACCCAAACCCAGTTGACTTATATTAAAACATTTGCTCAAAAGCATAATTTAGATGCTTTACTTGGTTTTGAAACTGAAGACTTCACAGACTCGTGGGTATATACTCATGGTTCTCAGTATCCTGGCTATAAAAATGAAATAGCAAATGCAGGAGAAACATCTTCTAATAGTAACCGTGATAAATCTCGTTTAACTTCTTTCTTAGGACGTGTAAATTATAATTTTGATAATACATACTATGCAGGCGTTAGTTATCGCCGTGATGGAAGTTCTCGTTTGTCAAGGGATAATCGTTGGGGAAATTTTTGGTCAATATCCGGATCTTGGAGATTTATGCAAGAATCATTTTAGAGTCTATAAAAATGTAATAACAGATGGTAAACTCCGTTTGTCATATGGCGTAAATGGGACACAACCAAGTACTTTTTATAGTTATATGATCAATATGTATAGAGCCGGACAAATTTATAACGGCCAGTCAGGTATGGGAGTTATCGGTATTGGTAGTCCTGATTTGAAATGGGAAAAGAATAAGGCTTTTAATCTTGGGTTGGATTTAACCTTTTGGGATCGTTTAAGCCTTACTTTGGATTATTATACGCGTAAAACAAATGATTTGTTAATGAATAAACGGATTTCGTATGTTCCGGGCTATTATGATCCAATAAGTTTCGCCCCTACTACTTTGCAGAATGTAGGTTCATTAGAGAATAAAGGTGTTGAAATTAGTCTGTCATCAACAAATATGCAGACTCAGGACTTGATCTGGACAACTACTTTTAACATTGGACATAATAAGAATAAGCTGGTCAAACTGGATGGTATTCAGACAGATGAGATTGATGGCGCATTAATACATCGAGTAGGTGAACCATATTATTCTTACTACATGTTTGAATATGCAGGAGTTGATCCGAAAACCGGTAATGAGATGTATTATAAAAATGATGGAACCAATGAGACTACAACATTGACTTCTGAAGCGCAGAAAGTAATAGTCGGGCATCATGATCCGAAAGTAGAGGGAGGATTGACCAATTTCGTAAAATGGAAATTTATTGACCTTAATCTGACACTGACTTATTCATTAGGAGGAAGGCAGTAGATTATGCAACTTGGCTACACGATAATGGCGGTACTTATACGTCTTATGGCGCAGTTCCTTCATACTATAAATTGGAAGATATGTGGAAACAGGAAGGTGACAATGCTAAATTACCGAAATTTAAATACGGTAATTCACGTGTACTGTCGTCACGTTGGTTGATGCCCACTGACTATCTCCGTCTGAAAAACCTGTCATTGGGTTTCTCTGCCCCCAAAGGCTTATTGTCTAAGATGGGTATCTCCAAAGCAAGGGTTTACTTCTCTGCTAACAATCTGCTGACTTGGAAATCAAAAGATTTGCTGGTTGATCCCGAAATGCCGGTAGATGGTTTATGTACTTTCGAAATGCCTGCATTAAGAACATATACATTTGGTCTCGAAATTGGTTTTAATAATCTAAAAAGAAAATAAGTATGAAGAGTACAATATATAAAGCATTGATAGGTGCTACTTTAATCATCGGCCTATCTTCGTGTGTAAACAATTGGTTGGATGTAGAACCAGGCGATCAAGTCGAAGCAGATGAGGCTGTCACTACAAGTGCTGACCTTTCTTCTGTGCGCGCCGGTATGTATCAGATAATTAAAGGAACATCCGACTTTAAGGACTATTATGCTGCCCGTATGTTTTATTACGGTGAGGTACGAGGTGAAGATATGCAAACGGAAAAGTCCGGCAGCCGTTCTCAGCTATGTTATGATATGACCTATTCAACAGCTGATAATGCACCCAGTATCTGGCAAACACCTTATATTGTGATTGGACGCGCAAACCGAATTATTGAAGCTGCAGAAAGTGGAAAACTGACTGATAAAGAAGAGGCTGCGGATATTATTGCCCAATATGCAGCAGAAGCAAAAGTTGCTCGGGCTATGGCTCATTTTGATTTGGTACGTGTATACGGTAAAACATATACAGCCCCTGATGCTCCCAACTCTTTGGGTATTCCTGTGGTTACCACAGTATTAGGTTCAGATAGTAAGTTAATCAGAAATACAGTTTCTGAGGTCTACACACAAGTGATTAAAGATTTGAATGAAGCTATAAATTCTAAGGCGCTATCAGAATCTTCTACCCCGGGATATATTAATTTATGGGCAGCAAAGGCTTTATTATCAAGAGTATACTTAACTCAAGGTGATAATCAAAAATCATTGGATGTTGCTGAAGATATCATTAAAAATTCTCCTTATAAACTTTGGAAGAATGAAGAATATGTGGGTGCATGGAGTAAAATAAGTGGAGTTCATTCTAACGAGATGCTTTTTGAAATAGCTATCACCGGTTCCACAGACTGGACAGATCGTGAAGGTATTGCTTACTTATATAATGAAGATGGGTATGCAGACATAATTGCCACTAAAAAATTTCTCGATCTACTTAATGAAGATCCGAATGACGTACGTTTGGGTGTGTTTTTAGCTCCAACCACTAAAGATTTCAAGAAATTATATGGGACAAATACTGTATTTCTGAACAAATATCCAGCAGATGGACTGAGCGATTTACGTTATAATAATGTTCCGTTAGTCCGTTTGTCTGAGGTATATTTAAATGCAGCAGAGGCTGCTGCCAAGCTAGGGAATCAGAATGATAAAGCTGTAGAATATTTGGATGCAATTGTTAAACGGGCTAATCCGAATAAAACAGTAAAGGGTACAACCGTTACAGTAGATAGAGTTTTATTAGAGAGAAGAAAAGAATTAATAGGTGAAGGACATCGCTTTTTGATGCAATGCGTAATAATGAAACCGTTATTCGTTATACATCGAAAGAAGACCAAGGCTGGCAACAAGCATTGAAAGAGGAAGCACGTAGTTTTAATCGTGATTTCTACAAGACTTTATTACCAATTCCTCAAGATGAAATTGATGCAAATCCGTCAATGAAAGATCAGCAGAATACAGGATATTAATCAAGGGAAATATAATCTGTATTTACCATTTAATAATAAGGCTACTATATCTGAAACTGGATATAGTAGTCTTATTATTATATCTATATGATTATGCTGGACAAAGTAAGAACAGAACCTCTCAAATCAGAAGATATTTAAGAGAATATTCAACATTTATTTTGTGCAAAAATTGAAGAAAGGTAAAATTCTCTACAATTAGAAATTTTATCAGAAATATATACATGTAAAATTGAGATATTATCTGAAGAATAAAAATGGTAGATTTATTATTGAAATGAACAAACATTATAGCATTGAGTTTTAGACTGTTATCAAGATATTGTGAGTACTATATAATGTATCACATGAAGTCTTTTAAAATTTTAGATTACATTATCTAATTGATTATCAAATAACTAACGCAAGCTTTGTGTGTTTTTACTAAGTTCAATTACCGTTGATAACAATCACATTATAAGGAAGTTAGATCGTGTTACAGTTCTGCAAAGACTTTGCAGATTTCATATATTGGTATGCAGACCGCTGAGGTAGCAATTGCACCTAATATTAGAGTAATATTAAAAACAGACTCAAAAGCACTTGACGAGGTTGTGGTAGTTGCTTACGGAACACAAAGTGCTCGTACGGTGACCGCATCTGTATCTACTGTAAGAGCGGACGCTTTGAAAGATGTGCCAAGTGTAAGTTTTGATCAGATGCTTCAGGGACGTGCGTCAGGTGTTAGTATCACCACTCCGTCAGCAGGTGTAGGGCAGGCCCCGATTGTGCGGGTACGTGGTGTGAACTCGATTACTTCCGGTACTTCTCCTCTGTATGTTGTCGATGGAGTTCCTATCGAATCAGGCAATCTCTCTTATTTGGCTAATGCCAACGCACTGGCTGATATTAATCCGGCCGATATTGTATCTATGGATGTATTGAAGGATGCGGCGGCAGCTGCGTTGTATGGTTCGCGTGCTGCGAATGGAGTTATCTTGATTACCACTAAGCAAGGACAAAGTGGTAAAGTCAAAGTAAGCTATGATGGTTTTGTCGGTTTCTCAAATGCAACCGATTTCTATGAAATGATGAATGCACAGGAATATGTCGACTTCAAGAATTTGGCCGTAAAGAACCGTTATGGGACAGATGAATTGTCACTGACTACCGGCTATGTTTCTCCTTATGGTAACAAAGCGTTTAACATGATGAAAGATGCCAATGGTAACTATGTAGATACTGACTGGAAAGATGCTGCCTTCCAAAACGGATTGTCACAGAGTCACTCTGTTGCTGTAAGTGGCGGATCGGATAAAGTGCGGTATTATCTATCCGGTAACTATACAACGCAAGAAGGTATTGTGAAAGGTGATAAATATGACCGTTTGGGAGTAAAGGCTAATATTAACGTGCAGGCAACCGACTGGTTGAAGGTTGGAATGAATACCAACGTGACAACCGGAACGACATCTTACGTAGATGCTGCCCGTAGAGGTTCCAACTTTGCGGTAGGAGGATTTCCGCGTCTGGCATTGATCAATGCGCCTAACTTGCCGATGTATAATGAAGATGGTACTCCCTACTATCTGGCTCAAGGTTTGGGTTATGGAGGGAATACGGTATTCAGTACATTCTCTAATCCGGCTGCCATTTTGTCTTTGGGCAATGGATTGAGTTCTGACGTAACCCGTTTCATCGGAGTATTTTATGCCGAAGCAACTCCGTTGAAGGGGCTGTCATTGAAGACTCAGTACGGTGTGGACTATGCACGTATTGAGGAACAGCGTTTCTGGTCTCCGCTGCATGGTGATGGAGTAAATAGCAAAGGTCTGGCAAATGCCTATAATACCAAGAACAACAGATGGACTTGGACTAATACGGCAACTTATAATTTCTCTTTAGGGCAGAATAACTTTAATTTGCTGGCTGGTACGGAAGCGTCTGAAAGAAATAACTCTCGTTGGACCGCACAGCGTAAAGATTTACAGGATGATAAATTTGTTGTATTCCAAGGTCCTTTTGGTTCGGCAACTGCCGGTGGTAGCTTGTCCAACAATACCATGGTCTCTTATTTCGGACGTATCAACTATGATTATGCTTCTAAATACATTGTATCTCTTAACTACCGTCGCGATGGTTATTCCGCTTTGAGTGAGAAGAATCGTTGGGGTAATTTCGGAGGTGTTTCCGCTGCATGGCGCGTATCCGAGGAAGGGTTCTTCAAACCCTTGCGTAATGTAGTCGACGACTTGAAGATAAAGGGAAGCTATGGTGTGGTTGGTAACACTGATATTTACGATTATGCTTCGAAATCATTCTATTCAAGCTACAACTATGGTATAAACGGTACTTATGGCCTGGCTCAGATTGCCGATCCGAACCTGAAATGGGAATCTTCGGAAAAATATAGTATTGGTTTCAATGCACGATTGCTGGATAGAATCAGTGTGGACTTTGACTACTATTATACGAAGTCTTCCGATTTGATTCTGGATGTACCTCAATCACCGTCCAAAGGTATTCCGGGCAATATCATTACTACCAATGCCGGAAAGATGAAGAATAGCGGTATTGAACTGACCGTCTCGGCCGATGTGATAAGAAACAGTCAGTTTACATGGGAAACCAGCTTTAACATTACGACTAACAAGAACAAGGTGATCTCACTGGCTGACGGTGTAGAGAATATTCTGAAAGGGGATAATGGCGGTTTAGAGATTACGAATATCACTGTACCGGGAAAATCTATCGGACGTCTGTATCTCTACCCAACTGCCGGAGTAGATCCCAAGTCGGGGCGTAGGGTATTTATTACTCCAGAAGGTGACAGAACCTTACTGATGTTCGAAAAAGGGGGATGGTTCTATGAAGATGGAACAGAATATGCCGGTGAATTTGAACCTGTTGATTGTGGAAATACACTTCCTACCTGGTACGGTGGCTGGACCAATAACTTCAAGTATAAAGGTTTCGACCTTTCTCTGTTTTTCAATTCTCGGGAGGTAATAAGATTTATAACGGAACTAAAGCCAGTGTGAGCGATATGCGTTACTGGAATAACTCTAAAGATGTATATAAGAAGTACTGGACTCCGGAACGCACACATGCAGAGTATCCTATGCCGATATACGGTGATAATTACTCTAATGGTTCGGCATTGCCTATCAGCGACTTAGTGGAAAGAGGAGATTATTTACGTTTGAAGAATGTGTCACTGGGCTATACATTCAATACAAAGAACTGGTCGAAAGCTGTGGGAATCTCTGCACTTCGTCTTTACGTCCAGGCTCAGAACCTGTTCGTGATTACAGGTTATAGCGGTATGGATCCGGAGACACTAACCAACGTAGAGAGTGCGACTTTGTCAGGTGGTACGGATAAGAATACGTTACCTCAGGCACGTACGTATACAATCGGTGTGAATCTGACATTCTAATATGGTTTTATAGTAACAGATAAAAGAAACTACAATGAAAAAGATAATTTTATTTTCGACATTATGTGCTTCTCTCTTTTTAGGTAGTTGCAGCAGCAGCTTCCTCGATCAGGAGCCTCCATTATATGTAAACGAGAACGATATTTTCACAAGTCCTACCCGAATCGAGGCAACTCTGAACGGCTTGTATGCTGCAATCAAGAACACGGGGACTAAGTCCTTGATGGGAGGTAAGTCCTATCTGGTGTTTGACAACAGGGGAGATGATGTTATTAATATCTCGAACAACCTGGTGACTTTGTTCAATACCTACAACATGAATGTAGGCATTACGGATGCCGAGAATGCCGACACTTGGACATACGCTTATCTGGCCATTAATAAAGTAAATACTTTCCTTCAGTCTCTTGAAGGTGCCAGGGAAGTTGCCGGTGAGAATTATGACCGCTATGTGCAGGAAGCTAAGTTTGTCAGGGCTTTGGCATACTACTATTTGAATAATTTGTATCCGACTCCGTATTCTGTGAATCCCGATGCAAAATCTGTTCCGTTGCGTCTTACTGCCGAAGCCGGAACTGAAAACAACAATATGCCCCGCTCTACGGTAAAGCAGATTTATGAACACATTCTGTCTGACTTGGAGAACATTTCGGCATTGGATACCGAAGTGAATACTTATACAGGGGTCACACATGCTACTCAGGCTGCTGCTAACATGCTTAAGATGAGAGTTTATATGGCAATGAACGAATGGGACAAAGCCATTACAGCCGGAGAATTGGTGACCGGATATAGTTTGCCGGAAGACGTAACATTGATTTATAAGGCTCCGTACTTCAGTCAGGAGAGTATCTTCTCTTTGCCAATGGCAGACACTAATATCCCGAACACTCAGCAGTCATTGGCAGAATATTATTATGATGGCAAGATTATGCTGATCGATACAAAGAGCGGGATTATGTCAAAACCTGATTATTCGTTGGCTACCGATAAGCGTATCATAGCCTTTAAGGGAGAGAAAGACTTGTTGATGAAGTTTACGGATGCAAAAACTAAATTGCAGTGGGTACCCATCTTCCGTTATGCCGAAACATTGCTGGATCTTGCCGAGTGTTATGCAAACAAAGCCGGGGGCGAAGCTACGGCCAAAAGCCTGTTGAAACAAGTCAGAGGCCGCTCGGTGGATGCGGCTACCGATCCGTTGAACATCGATAATCTGTCGGGTGATGCACTGAAAGAGGCAATTTACAATGAGAAGCGCCTTGAATTCATTGGTGAGGGTATTCGTGGTATCGACATTATGAGGCGTGGTGAACACTTCATTAAAGTAGGCGAGAATGAGACGATCAATGTCGGTCCGTCCGATGAAAAATATACTTGGCCCATACCTCAGGTTGAGTTGTTGCTCAATAAAGATATTAATAAATAAATAGTCAATAAATAATAAAGAATCGCTCAGGTAGAAACACTTGGGCGATTTTTTCTTTTAGTATGTTACGAAAATAGCTATATTTGTCGCCATATTATAATAAGGTATAAAGTAGAATGAAAGAATTTGTAATATCCGAAGCCAAAGTCGAAACAGCTGTTCTGGTGGGTCTCATTACGCAGACGCAAGATGAACGCAAGACTAACGAGTATCTCGACGAACTGGCATTTCTGGCTGAGACAGCCGGGGCGGAAGTAGTGAAAAGGTTTACGCAGAAGTTGCCGACGGCTAACTCAGTGACTTATGTAGGGAAAGGAAAACTGGAAGAAATAAAAGAATATATAAGGATAGAGGCTGAAGAAGACCGGGAAGTGGGAATGGTCATTTTGATGACGAACTTTCAGCCAAGCAGATACGTAACATCGAAGCGGAACTGAAGGTGAAGATACTGGACCGTACTTCGCTGATTCTCGATATATTTGCCATGCGTGCCCAGACTGCCAACGCTAAAACTCAGGTGGAGCTGGCCCAGTATAAATACATGTTGCCCCGTCTGCAACGCCTTTGGACTCACCTTGAGCGTCAGGGTGGTGGTTCCGGAAGTGGTAAAGGCGGTTCGGTAGGACTTCGCGGTCCGGTGAGACCCAGTTGGAGATGGACCGCCGTATCATCCTGAACCGTATGTCGCTGCTTAAAGAACGCCTTGCTGAAATAGATAAACAGAAGTCTACCCAGCGCAAGAACCGCGGGCGTATGATCCGTGTGGCCTTGGTGGGTTACACCAACGTTGGCAAATCGACCATGATGAACCTGTTGGCCAAGAGTGAAGTCTTTGCGGAGAACAAGCTGTTTGCCACACTCGATACGACGGTGCGCAAGGTGATTATCGATAATCTGCCTTTCTTGCTCTCCGATACCGTCGGGTTTATCCGTAAGTTACCTACTGACTTGGTAGATTCCTTTAAGTCGACCCTCGACGAAGTACGTGAGGCCGACTTGTTGGTTCATGTAGTAGATATTTCGCATCCCGGATTTGAAGAACAGATTGAGGTGGTGAACAAAACGCTGGCCGATATCGGAGGAGGCGGGAAACCGATGATTTTAATATTCAATAAGATAGACGCCTATACTTATGTAGAAAAGGCGCCGGACGACCTTACCCCAAAACAAAGGAAAACTTGACACTCGAAGAACTGATGAAAACGTGGATGGCCAAGATGGAGGACAATTGCCTGTTCATCTCCGCCCGTGAGAAAATCAATATAGACGAACTGAAGAGTGTGGTTTATCAGCGAGTGAAAGAATTGCACGTACAGAAGTATCCCTATAATGACTTTCTTTATCAGACCTACGAAGAAGAAGAGTAATTTGTAGTTTGTAACAAGAGGAGTATGGGAAAGACTTACCGTAGACTGACTGAAGATGAAGTGCTTCAGTTGAAGAGCCAGTCGTGTCTGGCCGATGACTGGAATAAGGTTGCAGTAGCCGAAGAGTTCACAACCGAATTTGTACATCACACCCGTTTCTCGGGTGAGGTGAAACTGGGAGTGTTCCATTCGGATTTTATCCTGCCGGGTGGAATCAAAAAACATTCCGGCCTGAGACATGTCACCCTGCATAATGTGACTGTTGGTGATAATTGCTGTATCGAGAACATTCAGAACTACATTGCCAACTATGAGATAGGAAACAATACTTTCATTGAGAATGTAGATATCATCCTGGTGGACGGCTTGACTCAGTTTGGCAACGGGTAGAAACTGCCGTACTGAACGAGACGGGAGGTCGTGAAGTGCTGATTAACGACAAACTCTCTGCCCATCAAGCCTATATCCTGGCTCTTTACCGGCATCGTCCGGAACTGATCAGCCGGATGAAAGAGATTACAGACTATTATTCCAATAAACACGCTTCGGCGGTGGGAACCATCGGCAACCATGTGATGATTCTCAATACCGGTTCTATCAAGAATGTGCGTATCGGGGATTTCTGCCGGATCTGCGGGACGTGCCGTCTGTACAATGGGAGCATCAACAGTAACGAGTCTGCCCCGGTGCATATCGGACACGGCGTTATTTGCGATGATTTTATTATTTCCTCCGGTTCCCATGTCGACGACGGGGCCATGCTGACCCGTTGTTTTGTGGGACAAGCCTGTCAGTTGGGGCACAATTATTCCGCTTCCGACTCGCTGTTCTTTAGCAACTGCCAAGGAGAGAACGGTGAAGCATGTGCTATTTTTGCCGGGCCGTACACCGTCACCCATCATAAATCGACCTTACTGATAGCCGGTATGTTCTCGTTTATGAACGCCGGTTCAGGATCGAATCAGAGCAATCACATGTATAAACTGGGACCGATTCATCAAGGAACGTTGGAAAGGGGAGCTAAGACTACTTCCGATTCATACATCTTATGGCCGGCCCGTGTAGGCGCTTTTTCGCTGGTGATGGGGCGTCATGTGAACCATGCCGATACATCGAACCTGCCTTTCTCCTACCTGATTGAGCAACAGAATACCACGTATCTGGTTCCGGGAGTCAACCTGCGTAGTGTGGGTACCATCCGTGATGCCCAAAAGTGGCCGAAACGTGACAAACGTACAGACCCGAACCGGCTGGATTATATCAACTATAACCTTCTCAGTCCGTATACCATTCAGAAGATGTTTAAGGGACGCTCTATCCTGAAAGAGTTGAAGAGGGTGTCGGGCGAGACTTCGGAAATCTACTCTTATCAGAGTGCCAAAATTAAAAACTCCTCGTTGAATAGCGGTATACGCTATTACGAGATAGCCATCCATAAGTTTCTTGGCAACTCCATCATCAAGCGTCTTGAAGGGATCAACTTTAAAGATAATGAAGAGATACGCCGGCGTCTGAAGCCGGATACGGAAATCGGGGTAGGCGAATGGGTGGATATTGCCGGTTTGATTGCTCCCAAAAGTGAAGTGGAGAAGCTGATAGACGGCATTGAAAGCGGTGAGATTAACCGTCTGAAGAGTATGAATGCCTGTTTTGCCGCCATGCACGATAATTACTATACTTACGAATGGACATGGGCTTACCATAAGATACAGGAATTTTATGGCTTGAATCCCGAAACCATTACAGCAAAGATATCATCGCCATCGTTCGCGCCTGGCGTGAAGCGGTGGTAGGACTTGACCGCATGGTATACGATGATGCTCGCAAGGAGTTCTCACTTTCGTCTATGACGGGCTTTGGTGCCGACGGTTCACGTGACGAAATGAAGCTCGACTTCGGTCAGGTTCGCGGCGATTTTGAGAGTAATCCGTTTGTTACCGCCGTGCTGAAGCATATTGATGATAAGACCGCTTTGGGAGAAGAACTGATTAACCGCATCGGGCAATTGGCGTGAGAGAGGGTACGAGTTATATAATATTTACTATGAAAATACATATCTTATTTGGAATGATCGGGTTCATTCTGCTGTCCGGTTGTAACCGGGCAGCAGAAAAGAACCCTCGTTTTTATGATGCCGGCGTTTCCAGGGAACTAGCCGGGCACCGCAAGGCCCAGATTAAGAATCTGAAGTATGAACTTAGTTTCAATATCCCGCGACAGAAAGAGGCTGCCATTGAGGGCGATATTACCTTGCGCTTTGATTTGGCTTCCCGACAGGAAGTCCTGATAGACTTTCGGGAAGAGCGTGAGAAGATCAAAGAGGTTATAGCCAACGGAGTGCCGGTGGACAAGGTGCGTTTTGAGAATGAGCACATCATTCTGCCTGCTTCGTCGACAGTGGAAGGAGCGAATGGAATACGGATTCGTTTCACCGCCGGCAATCAGTCACTGAACCGGAACGACGAATACCTCTACACATTGCTGGTGCCCGACCGTGCCCGTACCGTATTCCCCTGTTTTGAGCAGCCCAATTTGAAGGCGGAGTTCACTTTACAGCTTGAACTTCCCGCAGACTGGAAAGCTGTTTCTAATACATACATCCGGAGTGAGACGGTAACCGACGATCGTAAGACCGTCTGTTTTGCACCGACCGAACCTCTTAGTACGTACCTGTTCTCGTTTGTAGCCGGAAAGTTGGAGCGTCGGGAGTATACCCGGGACGGACGTACCATCGCTGCTTATTACCGGGAGACCGATCCTAAGAAAGTAGCTCAGTTGGATATTGTCTTCGGGCAGGTGATGGCATCGCTCCATTGGCTTGAAGAGTATACTGGCATTGCATATCCGTTTGCCAAGTACGATTTTATTGTTCTGCCCGGTTTTCAGTTTGGCGGGATGGAACATACAGGGGCTACCTTATATAATGATAACGGGATTTTCCTGAGTGAACACCCTACGCCGGACGAGGAGTTGAATCGGGCTGAGCTGATTGCCCATGAAACGTCGCACATGTGGTTTGGCGATTTGGTTACCATGGATTGGTTTGACGACGTATGGACTAAAGAAGTTTTTGCCAACTATTTTGCAGCCCGGATTGTCGAACCCCTGTTTCCGGAGATCAATCACACCCAGAATAAACTCAAGACCTTTACGGCAGCTTCACTTTCCGAGGATCGTACTATGGGGACGAATGCCATCCGCCAACCGCTTGATAACTTGCGTAATGCCGGATTGATCTATGGGCAGATCATCTATAACAAGGCTCCCGTGATGATGGAAAAACTGGTCGACAAGATGGGGGAAACCAATTTCCGGAGTGGTATACAGGAGTACCTGAAGACCTACTCGTACGATAATGCCACCTGGGACGACCTGATCCGTATTCTGGACAGTAAGACGACCGAGGACCTGGCCGCCTTCAGTGATGTATGGGTGAACCGGAAAGGGATGCCTACGTTAACTTTCCGGACAGACGGGCAAGAACTGGAAATTCGCCAGCATGATCCCTACAACCGGGGATTGTTCTGGCCGCAACGTTTTGCCGTTACTCTTTGCGGAGAGCGCGATTCGGTGATCCGGGTGAATATGACAGATACCCTGTTCCGGATGCAACTTCCGTTTGTGCCTTCGCGCGTATTGCCCAATACCGATGGTAGAGGCTATGGGGTATTTGTGCCCGACGAGCCTGCTCTGCATTGGCTGGCGGCACATTGGTGGGAGATAGAAGATGATACGGCCCGCCAATCGCTGCTGATGGTGCTCTATGAAAATTATCTGGCCAAACACATCTCGGCGGACGACTGGGTCAACAGCCTGATAACAGGGCTTCCGGCCGAGAAGAACGCTTTGGTGGCTTCTACAGCCAGTGGTTATCTGGCGAATGTCATGTGGGAGATAGCTCCGGCAAACCGGGCAGAAGTAGAAGCCCGCATTTATACGATGACACAGAATCATCCGTTGCCTTCGTGCCGGATACAATTGATGCGCCTTTTCATGCAGAATGCCATTTCCGAACCGATGGTGAAGAAGCTCTACATTTTGTGGCAACAGCAGTCCGACAAACATCTGAACCGACAGGATTATACAACTTTAGCCTACGAACTGGCTATTCGCATGCCTTTGGAGAGCGAACAGATACTCCGCACACAGCGGGCACGTATTGACGATCCGGATCGTTTGCGGCAGTTCGACTTTATCTCACGGGCAGCCGTATCCGATACTGCGCGGCTCGATACTCTGTTCAACAGCCTGCTGGCGGCAGAAAACCGCCGGATAGAGCCTTGGACGACTGCTGTCATTCGATACCTGAACCATCCGTTGCGTGAGGATCAGTCGGTGAAGTACATTCGTCCGGGACTGGAGGTGCTGGAAGAGGTACAACGCACCGGAGATATTTTCTTTCCCAAAAATTGGGCGGCAGCTTTGCTGGGCAATCATCTCGGTTCATCGGCTTACGAAGAAGTGGTACGCTTCCTGAACGAGCGTCCCGATTATTCACCGCTTTTGAAGAACAAGATACTGCAGGCAGCCTATCCGTTGTACCGGGCAAACAATTAAAATAATCACCGGAATGCTTGGCTTTGGCACTCCGATGTTGTATCTTTGCTAACAGATTCATGATTTAGATTCAAATTAGAATGCCATAGAAGAGGAAGCCCGCGAAGCTTCCTCTTTTTTTGTATCCCTGCCTTCCGGTGTCTCCAACCCTGTGGCTTTCCAACCCTTCAAGACGGTTGCTTCGTGCTCCGGAGAGCCTTGCTTCGCCCAAAACAGACACTGGCATTTGCCCGAACAGACACCGGCATCTTGCAGAAGAGAGGCTCTCTTCCGGAATGGCTCCCGCTTTTCTGTGGAAACGCCTTCCGAACGTTAATAATAAGTAAATCCGCTCTTGACAAAATCTGCCACTTTATTCATACTTTGGAAAACTATTCTTACCTTTGCCTCACTAACTAACATTACGTAATAAAATTAAGAGATATGGCAACACCTCCGTTTAAGTATCAACCTATGTTCGAACATGGGGAAGATAAAACCGAGTATTATCTGCTTACCAAAGACTATGTGTCAGTAAGCGAGTTCGAAGGAACACCTGTGCTGAAAGTACAGAAAGAAGGTCTGACAGCGATGGCTAATACTGCTTTCCGCGACGTATCTTTCATGCTTCGCCGTGCGCACAACGAGCAGGTAGCGAAGATTCTGAGCGACCCGGAAGCAAGTGAAAACGACAAATACGTGGCATTGACTTTCCTGCGCAACGCTGAAGTGGCTGCCAAAGGTATACTTCCTTTCTGCCAGGATACCGGTACGGCTATCATCCACGGTGAAAAAGGACAGCAGGTATGGACAGGCTATTGCGATGAAGAAGCTTTGTCATTGGGTGTTTACAAGACATATACGGAAGAAAACCTGCGTTATTCACAGAATGCTCCGCTCAACATGTACGACGAGGTGAACACGAAGTGCAATCTGCCGGCCCAGATCGATATCGAGGCTACGGAAGGCATGGAGTACAAATTCCTGTGTGTGACCAAGGGTGGTGGTTCTGCCAATAAGACTTATCTGTATCAGGAGACAAAAGCGATCCTGAATCCGGGCACTCTGGTTCCGTTCCTGGTTGAGAAGATGAAGACACTGGGTACAGCGGCTTGTCCTCCTTATCATATTGCATTCGTTATCGGCGGTACTTCGGCTGAGAAGAATCTGCTGACTGTGAAACTGGCTTCTACCCACTATTACGACGAGTTGCCGACTACCGGTAATGAGTATGGTCGTGCTTTCCGCGACGTAGAACTGGAGAAAGAGGTACTTGCCGAAGCCCAAAAGATCGGTTTGGGAGCACAGTTTGGCGGTAAATATCTGGCACACGATGTACGTATCATCCGTCTGCCCCGTCACGGAGCTTCTTGTCCGGTGGGCTTGGGTGTATCTTGTTCTGCCGACCGTAACATCAAATGTAAGATCAATAAAGACGGTATCTGGATTGAAAAACTCGATTCTAATCCGGGCAGTCTGATTCCCGCAGAACTGCGTGGCGCAGGTGAAGGCGATGTAGTGAAAATCGACCTGAACCAGCCGATGGCGGATATCCTGAAGGAACTGACTAAATATCCGGTAGCTACACGTCTGTCACTCAACGGTACGATCATCGTAGGCCGTGATATCGCTCACGCTAAACTGAAAGAACGTCTGGATCGCGGCGAAGATCTGCCTCAATATATCAAAGACCATCCGATTTATTATGCCGGTCCGGCTAAAACTCCTGCCGGCATGGCTTGCGGTTCGATGGGACCGACTACTGCCGGACGTATGGATCCCTATGTGGACTTGTTCCAGAGCCATGGCGGCAGCATGATTATGTTGGCAAAGGTAACCGTAGCCAGCAGGTGACCGATGCTTGTAAGAAGTATGGCGGTTTCTACCTTGGTTCAATCGGTGGTCCGGCTGCTATCCTTGCCCAGAACAATATCAAGAGCATCGAATGCGTAGAATATCCGGAATTGGGTATGGAAGCTATCTGGAAGATCGAAGTAGAGGACTTCCCCGCATTTATTCTTGTAGATGACAAGGGTAACGACTTCTTTAAGCAGATAAAACCCCGTTGCGGTTCTTGCAGCAACAAATAAGAAATGGGTAAGTGACTATTAATAATAGTTGTTTATCATTTTAACTCGAGTGAGAGGCGTCTGTATGCTGTGTTATACAGATGCCTTTCTCATTATAAATACCTTGATCATTATCAGTAAAACGAACCACCGATGGAACTACAAAAGAATCCTCAACACATTGTCTGGCTGGACGTTGTCCGCTTCGTAGCCATGTTTACCGTTGTCTGTTGTCACTGCACAGACCCTTTTAACTTTTATCCGGGCACACCGCCCAATATTGGCGAAATAAAACTCTGGGGTGCCATCTACGGAGCCTTGCTTCGTCCTTGCGTCCCCCTGTTCGTGATGATTACCGGAGCACTGCTTCTTCCGGTGCGCGGCGAGATCTCTGTCTTTTATAAGAAACGCATTCCGCGCGTCCTGTGGCCGTTTCTGATCTGGTCCGTTATCTACAATCTGTTTCCCTGGATCACCGGAGTGTTGGGCATCAAACCGGAAGTCATTCTCGACTTTTTCCTTATTCGGGCGAGGAAGTGATGCGCCAGTCGCTGCCTGTCTCTTTGGACTACATTGCTCAGATTCCTTTTAATTTCTCCATAGTAGATGTACACATGTGGTATATTTACCTGCTGATCGGTCTGTATCTTTACCTCCCCGTCTTTTCTGCCTGGGTGGAGAAAGCATCCGATAAGGCGAAGCTGTGGTTTCTCGGTGCATGGGCTGTCACTCTGTTGTTGCCATACTACAACCAGTTTGTGGCACAATACCTTTGGGGAACCTGTTCATGGAATGCGTTCGGCATGCTTTATTACTTTGCCGGTTTCAATGGCTATCTGTTGTTGGGACACTATCTGCGCAACCTTGACTGGTCTTTGGGTAAGATCCTGGCAATCGGTCTGCCGATGTTTGTAATAGGATATGCCGTTACCTTCTTTGGCTTCCGCTACATCACGGCTTTGCCGGAGTTTAGCGACGAGATGCTCGAACTCTTCTTCACTTATTGTTCCCTGAATGTAGTGATGATGACCATTCCCGTGTTTATGCTTTGCAAGAAGGTGAATTTCCATTCGGAGGGATCAGGAAGGCACTTGCCAACCTCACTTTGTGTGGTTTCGGCATCTATATGATACACTATTTCTTTACCGGCCCTTCCGTAGTGTTGGTACGTACGTTAGGTGTACCTCTGGGTATTCAGATACCGGTGGCGTCTGTTTTTGCCTTCGGTGCTTCGTGGCTGATTGTGTGGACTGTCTATCGTGTGCTGGGCAAGAAGGCGAAATGGATTATGGGATAAAACTGTAATTAAAGCATATTATTTATGAATCGTAAATCAATACTATTAACAATTTTACTTTGTGTCGCTTCTTGGGCAATGGCTTCTCCGGTAACCGGATTGTTGGAGCGCATTGACAAAGGAGCTTCGAAGAAGTTTATTATCGAGCAGGTGAAGTCCGATGCCGACTTCTTTGAACTCGACCAGAAAGGTGATAAAGTCGTTATTCGTGGAAATAACTATGTAAGCATTGCCACCGGGCTGAATTGGTATCTGAAGTATTACGCAGGTATTCATCTCTCATGGAACGGAATGCAGGCGAAACTGCCGGCTGTACTTCCGCCGGTGACAAAGAAAGAACGCAGGGAAACAACATTGCCCTACCGCTACGACCTGAATTATTGTACTTTCTCTTACTCTATGGCTTTCTGGGATTGGAACCGATGGGAGAAAGAGATTGACTGGATGGCTCTACACGGCATCAATATTCCTTTGGCGGTGACCGGAGCTGAGGCTGTGTGGCACAATGTACTTGATAAGTTGGGATATACCAAGACAGAGATCAATGAATTCATTTCGGGTCCGGGATTTTTGCCTGGTGGCTGATGAATAACTTGGAAGGTTGGGGTGGTCCCAATCCCGACAGCTGGTATACCCGGCAGATTGCTTTGCAAAAAGATCCTGAAGCGTATGCGCGAATACGGTATAGAGCCGGTGCTTCCGGGCTATTGCGGTATGGTACCCCATAATGCGAAAGAGAAACTCGGCCTGAACGTATCCGACCCGGGAACATGGTGCGGCTACCGTCGTCCGGCGTTCCTGCAACCGAGTGATCCGCGTTTCGAGGAGATTTCTTCTCTTTACTACAAAGAACTTGAGAAACTGTACGGCAAAGCTAACTTTTACTCTATGGACCCCTTTCACGAAGGGAAACACTGCAGGTGTCGACCTCGATGCAGCCGGTAAGGCAGTGATGAAAGCTATGAAGAAGGCCAATCCGAAGGCTGTCTGGGTGGCTCAGGCCTGGCAGGCAAATCCGCGTCCCAAGATGATTGAGAACCTGAAAGCTGGAGATTTGCTGATACTTGACCTGACCAGTGAGTGCCGTCCGCAGTGGGGAGATTCTACTTCCGAGTGGTATCGCAAGAACGGATACGGGCAGCACGATTGGATCTATTGTATGCTTTTGAATTATGGTGGCAATGTGGGATTGCACGGAAAGATGGACAATGTGATCGATAACTTCTATCTTGCCAAAGCCGATCCGCATGCAAGCGCTACGCTGAAAGGGGTGGGAATGACTCCTGAAGGGATTGAAAACAATCCGGTGATGTACGAGCTGGTGATGGAGCTGCCTTGGCGTCCCGACCGGTTCACGAAGGAAGAGTGGCTGAAGGAGTATGTAAAAGCCCGTTATGGCGTTGATGATCCGGTGGTACAGGCTGCCTGGACCAATCTGGCGAACTCTATTTATAACTCGCCGAAGAACCTGACCCAGCAGGGGACACACGAATCTGTATTTTGTGCCCGTCCGGCGGAAGATGTGTACCAGGTGTCCAGCTGGTCGGAAATGAAAGATTACTACCGTCCGCAGGAGGTGATAGAAGCTGCCCGCCTGATGGTTTCCGTAGCCGATCGCTTTAAAGGTAACAATAATTTTGAATACGATCTGGTAGATATTGTCCGCCAGGCACTGGCAGAGAAGGGACGTCTGATGCAGAAAGCTGTGACTGCCGCTTATCGTGCAGGTGATAAACAACTCTTTGCACTGGCATCGGGAAAGTTCCTCGACCTGATTTTGTTGCAGGATAAACTGTTGGGAACCCGTCCGGAGTTTCGAGTAGGAAAGTGGATTGAAGAGGCGCGTGCGTTGGGTGATACACCCGAAGAAAAGGAATTGTACGAATGGAATGCCCGTGTACAGATTACGACCTGGGGTAACCGGAACGCGGCCGATTACGGTGGTCTCCGAGACTATGCTCACAAAGAGTGGAACGGCTTGCTGAAAGATTTCTATTACATGCGTTGGAAACTATATTTCGACTTTCTTTCTCAGCGGATAGAGGGAAAGACCCTGCGGAAATTGATTTCTATGCCATAGAGGAACCTTGGACGAAAGCTGCCAATCCCTATTCTGCCGAGGCGGAAGGAGACTGCATTGAAGTAGCGAAGCAGGTGATGCAAGCGGTTGAATAAGACTTTTCTACCACAGATAACACAGGTCATTGTTTTTGATAATCTGTGTAATCTGTGGTGAAAACAGTTTTATATACCTCCTTTCCTCAGAGTTAACCGTTGTCATTCGTTTGTTTTGTTGTCCCTTTCCATATCCGCATCATATAATATGCACAATGCGTAAATGCGAAAACAAACGAGATGATCAGCAATGCTTTACTTTCATTCCAACCTACAGTCTGCTGATGCCATAAGCCGGTAATGACACAAAGCAGAGACAGTGCAATGCCGATCATGTTCAATGCCGATTGTCCCCGGCGATTTTTCACACCATGTTCCAGTTTACTGTGTTTCATGCCGTAGCCGACATAGATGTCCAGTCCGATCAGCATCCACAGTACTAATCGTATCCAGGTATCGGCTGGAAGGAAAAGCATCATGCACAGACAAGTGAGTATTCCCAGAATGGGGACGAGAGGCACAAACGGAGTTTTAAATGAACGGGGTATGTTCGGCATGGTCTTTCGCACTACGAGGACGGCTGCGCATACCAGTGTGAAAGCCATCAGTGTACCGATGCTGGTCATCTCTCCCGCCAGGCGTGCCGGAACAAATGCGGCTAGCAGGCCCACTATCAGCATAAACAGGAGGTTGCTGCGCGCCGGTGTACGGAACTTCTCGTTGATGTGTGAAAAGAAGGGGAAGTAGTCCGTCATGGCTCATGCTCAGGAAAACACGGCTTTGCCCCAATAAAGTAACCATAATGACCGAACAATAGCCGAACAGGATGGCAAGAACGATGGCACGGTTCAGCCACGGATAATCCGGGTGAATGATGCCTGTTGCATCGGCATGTCCCATGTGTTCGATGGCAATGGCTACCGGTGCGATGCCCTGCTGGCCGCTAAATTCGGTATAATGGGCTACTCCTGTCATTACGTGGGCAAACAGCATATAAAGTACGGTACATACCAAGAGTGATACCAGGATACCGATCGGCATATTCCGTTTCGATTTTTGTTTCCTGTGCAGCCGTACTGACGGCATCGAATCCCAGGAAAGCAAAGAAAACGATGGCGGCTCCACGCAGGACACCCGAGAGACCGTATTCGCCAAGTGTACCTGTATTGGCGGGGATGTATGGAGTATAGTTGTCGGCATTGATATATTTCCAGCCCAGGACAACGAATATGGCGATCACCGATACTTTGAGAAATACAACGATGCCGTTGAAGATGGAGCTGCCTTCTGTTCCGCGAATCAGGAAGATGCTCATCAACACTACGATCAGGAACGCCGGGATATTGACGATTCCCCCATCCCATGGGCAGGCGGTCAGGGCTTGCGGCAGATGTATATCGAGTCCTTCAAGAAAGACGACGAGATATCGGCTCCAACTGATACTGACGGTAGTGGCTGCTACGGTATATTCGAGAACGAGATCCCAGCCGATGATCCAGGCTATCAGTTCGCCCATGGTGGCGTATGAATACGTATAAGCACTGCCTGCCACCGGAATCATAGAAGCGAACTCAGCGTAGCAGAGTCCTGCGAAGCAGCATCCTAGTGCAGCTATGGCGAATGAAAGGGTGATGGCCGGTCCGGTGTAGCCCGCTGCTACGGTGCCGGTGATTGAGAAGAGTCCTGCTCCGATGATAACACCGACGCCCAGTGCTACCAGACTCCAGGGGCCTAATACTCGTTTTAATGATTTACTGCCCGACACATTGGCCTCTGCCAATAGGGCTTCAAAGGGTTTCTTTATGAATAATCCCATCTTCTTGTTTTTTCTTTACTGGTTATGGTTGTATTTGGAATAGGTAATTCTTTTCCAGACTTAGCTATTTATTTGAAGTTGCAAAGATAATTAATTCATAACACATACGGTCATAGGATGTTCACTTTTAGGGATTGAGGAGGTGTCAAAACCCACCACAAAAGACGCAGAGTAACACTGAGCCGATTCTAAGTTGTTGATTATTCATAAAAAGACTCTGTGCTACTCTGTGGTGAAAAGAGTTTCGACATCTCTCGGAAGGTGGATTTGTAGTTCTTTTTGTCAGTAATTAAGATGCGAACCGAGGAGCCTGCTTTGGCGAATGTCTCA
>VOFL01000115.1_pt1 | contig 43458 bp, 36 predicted proteins | sample 5384111 | NCBI WGS metagenome assembly VOFL01 (sample SAMN12384731, study PRJNA508395) | synthetic metagenome | isolation source: mock microbial community "Gut Microbiome Whole cell Mix" consisting of 8.3%...
TCGTGCCGCACGCGCCGCGATATTCGGCTCGAAACCTTGCGATTCCAAGAATTTCGCCACCGCACGGTTGGACGGTACGGCCAAGTTGACGATGCGCGTGCGCGATTGGTCGGCAGCACGTCTTGGGCGCTGGGCGCGCACAGCAGCCAGATGGTGTGCGGGCTCGGCTCTTCGATTTCCTTCAGCAGCACGTTGGTGGTGCGTTCCATCATGCGGTCGACGTCTTCGATGATGATGATGCGCCACGGCGCGGTGCCGGGCATCTGCTCGGATGTGGTGATGATGTCACGCACCTCGCCGATGCCGATGGTCACTTTGTTGGTGGCCAGCACGCTCACGTCGGGGTGGGTGCCGGCAAGCACCTGCTCGGTGGTTTTGGTCGGCTCATCGTTCAGGCCATGATCGGGGCTTTCGAGCGCGGCGGCGAACGCGCGGGCAACGTTGGAACGGCCCGATCCGGGAGGGCCGCAAATCAGCCACGACTGCGCGATGGCCTTCGGGTCGCCGCTGGCGATGGCCTTCAGCTGTTCGACCACCTGCGCTTGGCCTACTATGGAGTTCCACACGCTCATGCGATACCCCCGTCAGCGGTGCTCACGGTGTCGAAATCGGCTTTGATACGCGCCCACGTCTTCGATGGACTGGCTTGCGTCAATGACGTGGAACCGTTCCGGCTCACGTTCAGCCAAGTCGAGGAACGCGACGCGTGTGCGACGCTGGAAGTCGTTGCCGGCCGCCTCCATGCGGTCTTCGGCATGCTGCAGCCGCGCATGCGGTGCGCCGATCCATATCCAGCAGATACGTGCGTTCCGGCAGCAGACCGTTCGTGGCCCACATGCTCAGGTTTCGGATTTCCGCGGCCGTCAGCTCGCGGCCGCCCGCCTGGTACGCCAAAGAGGAATCGAGATACCGGTCGGTGATGACCACCGCGCCGCGTTGCAGAGCGGGCAGAATCACTTCCGCGACGTGCTGCGCGCGGTCGGCGGCGAACAACAGCGCCTCCGTACGCGGGGCGATGTCGGCACAATCGTTCTCATCCCCCGTATCCACGCCGTGCAACAGCATTTTGCGAATCGCCACGCCCAATGCGGTGCCGCCCGGCTCGCGCGTGACCACGCATTCGCGGCCCTGAGATTCAACATATGCGCGCAACCGTTCGACCTGCGTGGTCTTGCCCACGCCGTCAACGCCTTCAAACGAGATAAAAAGTGCCCTGCATGCCTTTCACTGTACCGTGCGCCCCTGCCGTGCCCGGCCATTCGGCCCACGGCTTGGTGTCGCACGATGCCGATTGTCTTGCGGAACATCAGATCGTGCGACGTTTCGCGCGCCGCATAACGTCAGCGTGCGGGAACGACTTCAGGACGCGCGTAGCCTTCGTTGGCGGTCAGCCAGTCGACGTCAGCCTTCACGGTGGACGCGGTGGAGCCGATCTCCTTCGCTATACGCGTATTCGCCCAACCCTTGTCGGCCAGTTCACGCACCTTGGCACGGCGGTCGGCACGCGCCTGTTCGGTCGCGCTCACCTTCTTCGCGGATTTCGCTCCTTTGGCAGCGCCCTTCTTGGCTCCCTTCGCAGCCGTCTTGCGGCCACGACGCTTCGACGGCCCCTGCGCGCGCTTCTCCGCCAGCAGGCGGAACGCCTCGGCCGGTTCGATCGATTCGGGCGCATACTGCTTCGGCAGTGTACGGTTTGTCTCGCCGTCGGTGATGTACGCGCCGTAGAAGCCGTCCTTGATGGTCACGTGCTTCTGGGTTTCCGGATCGGTGCCCAAGTCGCGCAGCGGCGGCTTGGCCGCGCCACGTCCACGACCGCGTCCGTACTTCGGCTGCGCGAACAGTTCCTTGGCCTTCTCCAAGTCGACGGTGAAGATCTCGTCTTCGGAAGCCAGCGAACGCGTGTCGGACTTGCCGTCGGCACCGGTCTTGGTCAGGTACGGGCCGTAACGGCCATTGTTGGCCATGACCGTAACCGTTTGCATTTCGCCGGGTTCGGCGTTCGCCTCATCGTAGGAGCCGACTTCGCGCGGCAGGCTCAGCAGTTTCAGCGCGTCTTCCAACGTCAGCGATTCGGGACTCATCGTCTTGAACAGCGACGCCATCTTCGGACGGTCGGAAGCCGCCTTCTTACCGCCGGAACGCTTCGTCTTGCCCGCGCCTGCGGCGGACTCGGCAGCGGTATCGCCGGCATCTTCCGCGCTCGGCATGACCAACGCCACGTACGGGCCGAACCGGCCATTGCGTACCTCGACGGTGCCGCCGGACACGGTCCTTGCCCAGTTCACGCGGCCCACCGGAATGGTTTTCAATCGATCGTGGCGGACCTCGACGGTCAGCTCATCCGGAGCGAGCGTATCCGGCAGCGAGGCGCGCTTCGGATTGCCTTCCGCATCCAGATGCTTCATGTCCTCAAGATACGGGCCATAACGGCCGACGCGCACGTGCAGGCCATCGCCGATATCGATGGTGTTGATCTCACGCGCATCAATCTCGCCAAGCTGCGCCACCTGCTGCTGCAGGCCCTCATGCGCCTCGTCGGCGGACTGGGCCGCACCATCGCCGGAACCGAAGTAGAAGCGGGTCAGCCACGCCTTGCCGGTCTCATGGCCACCAGCAATCTGGTCGAGGCCGGTTTCCATATCGGCGGTGAACTCGTAATCCACATACTTCGGGGACTTCGTTTCAAGCAGGTTGGTGACGGAGAACGCCAGCGAGACGGAATCAGCGCACGGCCACGCTCGTACACGTACCCGCGGTCGATGATCGTGGAGATGATGCTCGCATACGTGGACGGACGGCCGATTTCCTTCTGTTCTAACGTTTTGACGAGCGACGCTTCGGTGTAGCGCGCCGGCGGCTGGGTCTCGTGGCCGTCCGCGGCAACGTCCACGGCGGCAAGCTCGTCGCGCTGCATCGGCGGCAGGGAAACGTTGTCATCGGTTTTCTTCGAAGCCTTCGCAGACTTTTCGGCCTTATCGCCAATCTTCACGCCCGCCGCCTCGCTCTTCTTCGCGTCGACAACGCTACGGCGGCCCTCGCCGGTGGCCTTCATGAAGCCGGGGAATTCGATGACGGTGCCGGACGCCTGGAACATGGCCTCGCCGTCGGCTTCGGTCGGCGAGGACAGACGCACGGTGGCGGTGGAACCGGTCGCATCGGCCATCTGGCAGGCCAGCGTGCGCTGCCAGATCAGGGTGTACAGCTTGAGCTGGTCGGCCGGCACTTTGGTGGCGATTTCAGCCGGATCGCGGAAATGCGCGCCCGCCGGTCGGATACATTCATGGGCTTCCTGCGCGCCCGCCGTCTTCGTGGCGTACTGCTTGGGCGCATCGGACAAGTACTTTTCGCCGAAGTGCCGCGACACCGCTTCACGGGCGGCCGCGATCGCCTCCTGCGACAGCGTCACCGAATCGGTACGCATATACGTGATGAAACCGTTTTCGTACAGCCCCTGCGCGGCGCATGGTCTGGCGCGAGCTCATGCCAAGGCGATTGCCGGCCGTCTGCTGCAGCGTGGACGTGGTGAACGGCGGCACCGGACGGCGACGGTACGGCTTGGTTTCCATCGACGAGACGGTGAACGTCGCATATTCCAGCGATCGCGCGATCGCATTCGCGTGCGTTTCGTCCAGCTGCACGACGTTGTCTTTGACGCCGGCGGCGGTCAGCTGGCCATCATCGCCGAAATCCTTGGAACCGGCCAAACGACGGCCGCCAAGCGACCCCATGCGAGAATCGAACGCAACATTGTTGCCGTCGGCGTCGGGCGCTTCCAGCGTGGCGGTGACATCCCAATAGGGGGCACGCACGAACGCCATGCGCTCACGCTCACGTTCCACGATCAGACGGGTGGCCACGGACTGCACGCGGCCCGCGGATAGGCCCGGACCGACCTTGCGCCACAGCACCGGGGACAGCTCATAGCCGTACAGACGGTCCAGAATACGACGGGTTTCCTGGGCGTCCACCATGGCGGCGTCCACATCACGCGTGTTGTTCAGCGACGCCTTGATCGCTTCCGGCGTGATCTCGTGGAACACCATGCGCTTGACGGGCACCTTCGGCTTCAGCGTCTGCACAAGATGCCATGCGATCGCCTCACCTTCGCGATCCTCATCAGTGGCGAGGTAGAGTGTCTGCCTTCTTCAGCGCGCTTTTCAGGTCGGCAACGGTTTTCTTCTTGTTGCCGTCCACGATGTAATACGGCTTGAACCCGTCTTCGATATCCACGCCGAACTTGCCGTATTTGGCTTTCTCGGCCGCCGGCACCGGCTGGGCTGGGCAAGGTCGCGGATATGGCCGACCGATGCCATGACCGTGTATCCGGGCCCAAGTATCCGCCAATCTTCTTCGCCTTGGTAGGAGACTCCACAATAACGAGCTTGCTGCCGGTAGCCATAGCCACTCCTTATTACTAGTGATTGCAACGCAATAATACTCACTGAATACGGAGAAATGGCAAACCGCCCGTGTGGCGTATGGACGGCAGCATGCCCGGCGGCTGTTTTCAGCGCTTCGGCGGTGCGGGCGGCGCTCCACCAAACCCAGTTTCGTCAACGGCGAGGCGGTCAGCTGACGCATGGCGAGCGTTATGCCAAGCACCAGCGCGGAAACGGCGGCCGTCAGCAGCGCCGTGGAAACGTACGCGCCGGCATTCGTCCATTCGGCGCTCATGGCGAGTCCCGGCTGAATCTGCCAGATGATATACGCGCCGTACAGGATGCCCAATACGCCAATCGTCAGCATCACACTGCCGACGATCTGCACGCTTGCCGACGAGACGCGTGCTGGCTCATCCATGCCGCTGGCGAACGTGGTGGCAAGCGCCAGCAACGCCAGTCCGCCGACGATCAGCAGCGCCATAATCGTCGGTCGGACGATGCCATTGCGCCGCGATCACCGACAATCCGACCAGCACCGTATACGCCCAACCAATCACCGCCACCAGCGCACGCAGCACGCGCGGCACGGCGCACAGCAGCATCACGCTTGCCGCAGCGGCAAGGATGACATGCCCGGAAGACGCGGAATTATTAGGATTCGATTCCAAATTAATAAGATACGGGCGTGGCAGCAGCGGCTTCAACAGTTCGGCCGCGGCGAAACACAGGCCTCCGAATACAGCGAGCTGCGCGATCGACAGCCACCGTTTGCGCACGATCAGCACGGCAAACGCGATTGCCCCCATGATGACGCTGACGGTGATGACCACTGCGGAAATGGCGAAGACGTGCACGACCGGCGCCAGCCAACCCGGCAACGCGGCATCGAATTTCGACCAGACGATATCCTCATAGCTTTGGCCGTCCATGGTACGCACGCCAAGCCACCAGACGCCGGCGGAAGCGGCAAGCATCAGCAGACCGAACACCACGCACAGCACGATGCTGGACACGCGCGGATGGCGGGTCAGCGGATCCACCTGAGCCAAGCCTTTGTTGACATCCTGCGGAGAAAGCACCGCCTCGACTTCGCGCATATCAGGGAACGACAACGATTCCAACGGTTCCGCAGGCGTTGCTGCCGTGGGCTGCTGAAGCATGTTCACAGGCTGCTGTGGATCTCGGACAAGTGGCTTGAATTCGTTGGTCATAGTCACCGAGAATACGGCATCGCCCCTACTGTGGGGAACGAATCGGAGAAGATATAGAAAAACCTCCACGCACCCGGAAGAGGCCACTTACCCTTGCTGCATTCCTGCCCTGGGGGAGTTGGGTGACATACCGCCACGCGGAGGCTCTTGCCATATTACACCATGCCCGGACCTCGCCGCACCGACTAGACGCACGGGTACACTTGAGAAGGAATCGCACGCCGCCCCTGTGCGTTTGCGTGGCTGCGATAAGCATCGATAACGTTTGGAAGGTTGTTTTGTTATGACTGATGCGGTGGAGTATCCCGATCTGGTGGTCGTGGGCGCGGGCCTGTTCGGCCTGACCGTGGCCCAGCAGGCCGTCGAGCACCTGGGCGTGAGGGTCGAGATCATCGACGTGCGCGACCATATCGGCGGCAACGCGTACAGCTACATGGACGAGGAGACCGGCGCGGAGATCCACAAGTACGGCGCGCACCTGTTCCACACGTCCAACAAGAGGGTCTGGGACTATGTGAACCGTTTCACAAGCTTCACGGACTACGTGCACCGCGTGTACGCCACGCACGACGGCGAGGTGTATCCCCTGCCGATCAACCTCGGGACCATCAACCAGTTCTTCCACGCGCACTACACGCCGGCCGAGGCGAAGGCCCTGGTCGACGAGCAGGCCGGCGAATTGGCGGGCACGGACCCGAAGAACCTCAACGACAAGGGCATTTCGCTGATCGGCCGCCCGCTGTACGAGGCGTTCATCAAGAACTACACGGGCAAGCAGTGGCAGACCGATCCGAAGGACCTGCCCGCGGGCATCATCAACCGCCTGCCGGTGCGCTTCAACTACGACAACCGGTATTTCAGGGACACGTGGGAGGGCCTGCCCACGGACGGCTACACCGCCTGGATGGAGCGCATGATCGACGATCCGCGCATCCACGTGACCCTCAGGACCGACTTCTTCGACGAGTCCCAGCCGTACAACAGGAAGGCGCTGGCCGCGGCGGGCGTGCCGGTGGTGTACACGGGTCCGGTGGACCGCTACTTCGACTACTCGCTGGGCGAGCTGAAGTGGCGTACGGTGGACTTCAGGGAGGTGCGTTACGACGAGGGCGACCATTTCGGATGCCCGGTGATGAACTTCTCCGACCCGGACGTGCCGTACACGCGCGCGATCGAGTTCAAGAACTTCAACCCGGAGCGCAGGGCTTCGCAGAACCCGGACAGGACCGTGGTGTGGGAGGAGTACAGCCGTTTCGCCGAGCGCGGGGACGAGCCGTATTATCCGATCAACACGGAGGCCGACAAGGCGTTGTACGCGAGGTACGAGGAGCTCGCGAAGGCCGAGCCGAGGACCGTGTTCGGCGGCCGTTTGGGCACGTACAAGTATTACGACATGCACAACGTGATCGACACCGCGTTGACCGCGTACGAGGAACAGGTCGAACCACTCCTCAAAAAGTGACGCGATATACATTGCGCAATATATGATTCCCGTTCACGCTGCGACGGCGCACGACCATTGGCCGCCACCGCCGCAGCGTTTCCGGGACAACAAAAATCCCTATGGCATTACCCCAGGCCATAGGGATTTTCATTATATGCTGATTCTGCCTACGAATCAGGCGAGTGGGTCGAGACCTACGAGATGGTTGCCATTGCCATCGCGGGTCTGCCGTCAGCAACGCACGCTATGCGCGCCACACATCCTTGCCGGCGGCCTTCGCGGCCGCCACATCGGCGTCAAGCTGCTCTTCGGTGCCTTCGACCTCACCCTTGATGAATTCCTCCACCAAGCGGCGGGCCTCGCCATCCTCGTGCTGCACGGCCGGAGACTTCATGAAGTAGGAGCTCGGAGCCAGAACCGGACCGGCCAGATGACGATCGAGCGCGATCTTCGCCGCACGCACGGCGTCGATCACAATACCGGCGGAATTCGGGGAATCCCACACCTCGAGCTTGTATTCGAGGTTCAGCGGCACATCGCCGAACGTGGTGCCCTCAAGACGCACGAAGGCGAACTTGCGGTCGTCAAGCCAAGCCACGTAATCGGACGGGCCGATATGCACGTTGTGCGGATCCATCTCGTGCGGCACCACGGAAGTGACAGCGCGGGTCTTGGAGATCTTCTTGGATTCCAGGCGGGAACGCTGCAGCATGTTCATGAAGTCCATGTTGCCGCCGACGTTAAGCTGGTACGTACGATCCAGACGCACGCCGCGATCCTCGAACAGACGGGCCAGCACGCGGTGCGTGATGGTGGCGCCGACCTGCGACTTGATATCGTCGCCGACAATCGGCACACCAGCGTCACGGAACTTCTGCGCCCACTCCGGATCGGAGGCGATGAACACCGGCAGGCAGTTCACGAACGCGCAGCCAGCGTCCATAGCGGCCTGAGCGTAAGCCTTGTCCGCCTTCTCGGAACCAACCGGCAGGTAGGAAACCAGCACGTCGACCTTCTTGTCACGCAGCACCTGGGCCACGTCCACCGGTTCGGCGTCCGACTCTTCGATCATCTGGCGGTAGTATTCGCCCAAGCCGTCGTTAGTCGGGCCACGCAGCACCTCCACGCCCAGATTCGGCACGTCCGCGAACTTGATGGTGTTGTTCTGAGAAGCGCCAATCGCCTCGGACAGGTCCTTGCCCACCTTCAGCGCATCGACGTCGAACGCGGTGACGAATTCGATGTCACGCACGCGGTAGCCACCGAAATTGTTGTGCATCAGGCCGGGAATCTTATCCTCGTCCTTGGTGTCCTTGTAATACTCAACGCCCTGCACCAGCGACGAGGCGCAATTGCCCACGCCGGCGATAGCCACTCGAATGCTCATCTGAAAACGACTCCTCTGTTATGCGTTTCGCAGGTATACCAATCCCCAAGCATACCCACAAACCGCATTGTAAACTGAAAAATCACTGAAAAACGGCCATATTACGGCAGTCGTCAACAGATTGTCGATTTGTAAAAAAGCTGCGCAAAAACATGTTTTTCCAGTCGGACAGCACTATCTACACCCTTGTTTTTCAGGTCGTTCGGCTACGGTGGAAACCATGGTTTCACGAACACGAAGTGTCAGCTCACGCTCAAAAAGCGCCCGCAGCGGCAGCGCAACGTCCACGACGCCACGGGTGGGCACCACCTACGGGGTCCATGGAGAAGTGCTGAGCAAGCCGCCCCAGGGGCCGAAGCACACTTCGCATCGCGCACCCAAAAAGACCAGAAAACACAAGCATCTCGTGCTCAAATGGGTGCTCGGCATCTTCGCGGCGCTCATCGCGGCAGGTATCGGCCTGTTCGCCTACATGTACATCACCACGGAAATCCCACAGCCGGAAAAGTTCGCGCTGGCCGAAAAGACGACCGTGTACTACAACGACGGCACCACGCCGATCGGCAGCTATGCGGAGCAGAATCGCGAAATCATCAGCTGCGCAGACCTGCCCGACTACGTCGGCAACGCGATCGTGGCATCGGAAGACCGCTCCTTCTATACCAATAAGGGCATCGATCCAATCGGCATCGCACGCGCGTTCTACAACAACCTGACCACCGGTAGCAGGCAGGGCGGTTCCACCATCACCCAGCAGTATGCGGAACGCTATTATCTGGGCGAAACCACCTCGTACGTGGGCAAACTGCGTGAGGCGTTCCTGGCGGTCAAAATCGCCCAAGCACAGGACAAGAGCCAGGTGTTGTGCAACTACATGAACACCATCTATCTCGGCCGTGGCGCATACGGCATCCAGGCAGCGGCCAAAGCGTACTTCGGCAAGGACGCGAAGGATATGACGCTCTCCGAAGCGGCCATGCTTGCCGGCATCATTCCCGCGCCGAGCGTATGGACCCCCGACGTGAATCCCAAGCAAGCTGAAAAACGTTACAAGCGCGTGCTGAACATCATGGACGAAGACGGCTACATCACGCCGGACGAGAAGAAAGCCGCGAAATTCCCGCAAACCATCGAAATCCAACAAAACAACCAGATGTCCGGACCGAACGGATACCTGCTGACGATGGTGCAGAACGAACTCGTCAACACCAAGGCGTTCAGCAAGCAGGACCTGGAAACCGGCGGCTACAAAATCGTCACCACCATTGACAAATCGAAGCAGGACCTGATGTTCTCCACCATCAGTCCCTCCCAAAACGGCATGCAAGGCATCGTGCCCGACGGCATGCAGTTCGGCGCGCTGTCGGTGAACCCCAAGGACGGTTCCATCATCTCGCTGTACGCAGGAGACGACTACCTGACCAAGCAGCTCAACAACGTCACCCAGGCAACGTACGAAGTCGGCTCCACCATGAAGCCGTTCGCATTGCTGGCCGCCGTCAACGAAGGCGTCAGCCTCAACACGTACTTCAACGGCAACTCGTACCGGACGTTCCCGGGCATCACCGAAACGGTGAGCAACTACGGCGGCGAGAATCTGGGATACGTGAACCTGTACACGGCGACGGAACAATCCTCGAACACCGTGTACATGGATCTGCAAACCAAGCTCGGCGCGCAGAAAATCGCCGAAACCGCACGGCAGGCCGGCGTTGACGATTCGTCTTTGGATGGTTCCAACCCGTTCACCGTGCTCGGCAACAACGGCCTGACCCTCAAGGACATGACGCAGGGATACGCCACACTGGCCAACCAAGGCAACAAGCCGACGCTGCATATCGTTGCCCAAGTGCAGACGGCGAACGGCACCGACCTGTACAACGCGCCGACCTCGGCGGAGCAGACGTTCGAAGCGAACAACGCGAATCTCGTGACGAAGGCGCTTACCGGCGTGGTCCAGCGAGGCACCGCCACCGAGGCGCGTGCCACTGGGCACACCATTGCCGGCAAGTCAGGCACCGCAAACGATTCCAACGCAGCGAGCTTCATCGGCTATACGCCGTCCATGCTGACTTCTGTGGCGATGTGGTATCCGGACGCCAACGGCAATCCGCAGCAGATCCCTTCGTTCGGCCGATGGACCGGCGGCAGCGACTACCCCGTGCATCTGTTCACCGAATACATGAAGCAGGCCCTTGCCGACACTCCGAACGAAACGTTCCCCGACGCCACCGATAACGGCAAGGTCGGCGGACCGGACGGTACGTGGGGCACCGGCGCGCAGAAGACCTGGACTAGAAAGCAGCAGACCACCGTGACTCCGCGCACCGAGGAGAACACCCAACAGACCACGCCGAATCAGACCGAGGAAACGCAGAATACCGGTCAGGGCGGTGGCGACGGCGGTAATAGCGGCGGTATCCCCGCTAACGGCGACGGTAACGACACCAACGGTGGCAATGGCGGAGGAACCAGTGACGATAATTCCGGTAATAACGGCGCCAATGGCGATACATCGCAGCAATAGCAGTCGCTGACTGCGATTGCCGTCGCGGTCAGCAAATACGCAAGGGGGGCTTCCCGGTTATTCCGGGAAGCCCCCTTGGTTTTGCCGCGTGCACACGCGGGCGCATGGTCGTCAACGTCGTTTGTCAGAATGCATGCACATGCTGGGCAAGACGGTCGTATTCGGCGCGCGTCAGCGAGGCGACGCCACCGTGCTTCGTATGCGCGGTGAGGAAGTAATCGTCCGCCTGCAACGGCACCCAGCCCTGATCGAGATCGCGGCTGACCATCGGACGGTATCCGATCGACGGAATCACGTCCACGAACAAGTACCATTCGTCGTCCGCGCCACCGTTGTTGTGGTGGTTGGCGATTAACAGTTTGCAACAGAGTTCTGATATCTCAATTACTAGATATGGAAAGATGCCGCTGCGAAGAACTCCTGCGGCATCTTTTCATCGTGTTTAAGCACGATATTACTTCAAGTGCATACGCAAATTACAACCTTTTCACTTACGATGGGCTTCCACTAAACGACGGTACTCATCAACTGCTGCAGTACGAATACGATCAAACGAAAGATGATCATTTGCTCGTAGATCCCACAATCCCATTTGAGCAAGATACTGTTCGGCAGGTTTGTCCTCATCTCGATAAACCCAATACATCATATCGAACAAAGACCACCAAGTATAGCCAATAAGATTCATACCCTCTGCACGCAATTCATCCACAGCCGCTACCGATTCATGCAACCAACGGATTCTTTCCTCGACAGGACCAGGAGAACACGTTTCAGTCAAATATACTGGCAATTCGTATCTTTCCGAGAACAAAGTCAGTACATCTTTGAGCCCCTCGACACCATCATTTTGGAATGGCAGTGGATCATATGGCGAACCATCATGCGGATCTCCTGCCACATACTTCACTGTGGACACCTGAGGATAGTAATTAACGCCAATTACATCCGGTTTTATTGAATTATCGAGATACCACTGGAAGTCATCATCCTGAATACCATGCTTGGATAACCAACCGTAGAGAGGATGATTCGAATTCATCCGACCCATAATTGTGTCTTCCACAAGGAACCTGCGTTGTTTTAGGAAACCTACCTCATCAGAGTATGCATCCACATCACCAGCGAATCGGAATGATGCTTCAACATTCACGAATGTAGATTCTGGCGACACCTCGCTAATCGCTTGCTGAGTTAAAATCATCCCTTTAGTAATCTGCCGGAACAACTTAACAAACCCATCATCACCAACAAGATACGGTGGCCAATAGCCATATTGGCCGCAGTACATCATATTCAACAATGGCTCATTCAACGGAGTCCAAATATTGAGCCGGTTCTGATAACGCTGCGCCACTGTTGCCGCATACTCGGCAACATACTTTGGATAATCAGTATTTAAAAAACCATTATCAAGCCATAACGGTGTTCCATAATGCATAAGATCGACTATGACATCAACACCGATTTCTTCGAAACGGTCTACAACCCGGTCAAGCCAATCAAAACGGAATTTGCCAGGCGCAGGGTTTACCAAATACCAAGGTATGCCCCATCTTGTTTGATTCGCCCCAGTCTCCGATATAAGACCAATATCGTCGTACCAGCATTCATAATGCTTAGTTAGCTCATATTCATCTAAGGCACGCATACCTGGACGAGTCTGAGGAATAAAAGTATCTTCAATTCCTAATGAAAAATTGAGTTTTTCTTTATTCTCAAACCACTTTTTTACAGGCGAGACTTTTTGATTAACCATGATTTCATTATCCTTTCATACCACTCATGGCAACGCCTTCGACAAATTGCTTTTGGACAAAGGCGAATATGATTACCAGCGGAATAGCGGCAATAACTGCGCCAGCCATCATGATTCCATACGGAATCGCTCCTCCAACGGAGCCATTAAGCAGAGAAAGTCCCGCGATCAATGTGCGATCATCAGACTTAGATGTCATAATTAATGGCCAAAGCAAATCATTCCAGTTGTTCATAAAATTGAATAAAGCTAATGTAAACAGCCCCTGTTTTGCATTCGGCAACACAATCGACCAAAAGACGCGAAACTCATTCGCCCCGTCAATGCGAGCAGCATTGTCAAGATCTCGAGGCAATGAAATAAAAAATTGTCGGAGTAGAAAAATACCTGCAACATCAGCGGCACGAGGCAAAATCATGGCAACCATGTTGTAATTACCGATAAGCCCCATGGAAGAGAGCATCTTATACGTTGGAATAAGGAGCGCTTGGTATGGTACCATCATGCTCGCAATTAGCACGAACAACAACACATTCCGTCCTCGGAAATCGAGTCTGGACAATGCGTATGCGGCCAATGCGTCAAACGCTACAGAAAACAGCGTAACGAAACCGGCAAAAATCACAGAATTTCTGAACTGTGTTCCTACAGGAATTCGGTTGAATAATTGTACATAATTATCCAGCGTTAAAGAAGACGGAATCAGCTTCGGAGGCCAGGCATTGACTTCTTTGCTCGGCGCAAATGATGTAACCAAGCAAACAAAGAACGGAAAAACAGTAATTAATGAAGTTAGAATTAGAAGTATATATACTCCGACGCGGCCCAATAATACTCGTGGAGTAATGTACCGCGATGAATTGTGAGATGCAGAAACCACTGATCCTTTTTTCATCACATGGACTCCTTTTCATAACGGTTATTAAGGACAAGCTGGATAACCCCCACAATGAAGGTGAAAACCAGCAAAACATAGCTAAGAGCCGAAGCTGCGCCAAGATGGAAATTACGGAAGCCTTCAGTATAGATTCGATAAACAACCGTCTCAGTCATATGATCAGGACCACCAGACGTCATGACATAAATCTGATCAAACGCCTGGAAAGACTGGATCAAAGCCATTATGACGACATAAGTCATAGTGCTACGAAGCCCCGGAAGCGTAACAGAAGTAAACTTTCTCCACGCACCGCAACCATCAAGCTCCGCCGCTTCATATAGCTCATGCGAAACCCCTTGCAATCCTGCAAGAAAGATGACCATAAAATAACCAAAATTCTTCCATACACCAACCACAGTAACCGTAGGAAGGGCCCATGTAGTGCTACCGAGTACATCACCCATATGAATGCCAATCTTGGATAACCAATATGGCAGGAAGCCTAAATTTGGGTCAAGAATGAACTGCCACGCCATTGCGGCAACAGCCATAGAAATAACAAACGGGAGGAAGATGGCGGACCGGAAAAACCCTCTCAAAGGTAAATCATCACGGTTAAGAAGCATCGCAACAGCCAAAGCTACGATAATTAGTAGCGGCATATAAATAACCGTATATATCAGCGTATTCAAAAGAGCATGTACAGCATCTTGATTGGAGAATAAATCCGTATAGTTTTTCACTCCAATAAATTGAGGCTTATTAAATCCCGTCGCATTGGTAAAACTCATCCACAGCGCATAAAAAGCAGGATAAAAAACGAATGCCCCGATAATCACAATTGCAGCAGCACTGAATAACCAACCCATTCGTGTCTGAGCCCGCTTCATTTCATTCCGACGGACAGGAGAATCACTTGTGACCAATGAGCGTGGTGGCTTGTATCCACTTGATGATGCACGCATCTACTTTCCCTCCCAGCTTCAAAAAGGGGTGCGAGCCCCAGCTGCAAATCAATTGATACTCGCACCCTCTCTTCAGCTTAAATTAATTCATTCCTCAATATATCCTTGAATTTTATCGTTAGATTTTTGTAGAATATCCGTCAAGTCACCCGTAGATTCAGAAATCTTTGGGCCAAGAGCATTTAGTTCAGACTGAACATCTGCAAACCCAGACGGAACACTTCCAAGAAGCAGACTGGAATGATCCATATAAGGGCTAATTTGAGAAACGAAATTGTTGCTCTTCATATCGTCAGCAGTAACATCCGTACGATTGGGTGGGTAGTTTGCCTTAACCGCCCAAGTAATCTGATTCTTTTTATTATTAAAGAACTTCATCCAAGCATAAGCAGCCTTCTTCTTAGCATCATTACCGTCGACCTGTGAAGTCGTATACCAATAGTTAGCCGCAACTTCTGTGACCTGCTTCTCCGGCCCCTTCGGCATTTCAAATGTGCCGGTTTCAATTCCTTTCTCTTTGGCAGCATTAACAATCCAAGGCCCGATCCAGAACATCGCCGCCTTACCGGAGCAGAACAACGTCTGAGCATCCACAAGCGAAAGATTGCTCGGCGAGGACTTCTTCGCATAGAAATTATCACGAATCCAAGTAAGTGTATCCTTAGATTTCTTAGAAGTCAGGTTAGCCTTCCCGTCAACAACTAAATCTGTTCCGGCTCCCTGTAAAAATATCGGAAGATATCCAGCGTCCTTATCAGCAAGAGCAATCCCATACTGGTCAGGAGTACCATCTCCATCCTTATCAACGGTCAACTTTGACGCAAGAGCAGCAAGATCATCCCACGTCTTAGGATATTGATCCTCCGTGATTCCAGCCGCATCAAAAATAGCCTTGTTGAAATAGACGGAATATGGAGCATGGCCCATTGGCACTCCATAATGTTTACCGTCCACTTCTCCATCTTTGACAACATTCTTACGGTAATGACTTGTCTCATTAGAAGAATCGGAATAGAAATCATCCGTAGAGACAATAGCCCCCTGCTTGATGAAGCCTTTTGCACCATCTGGCTGATAAGTCACCACATCCGGACCATTACCAGCAGAAATTGAAGACAGAAGTTTATCATTAATTACATTCCAAGGATTCTGTTCAATTGTCACCTTCACATTGCTTTGCGATTTATTGAAATCGTCAGCAATAGATTGAACTACTTTCCCATCATTCTCAGTAAAACCGCTCCATACACTAAGCTCTGTCACTCCGCCATTGGAGCCTGCGGCCTTTGAGCCGCCACCACATGCTCCAAGAGAAATCACGGATGCAGCAGCTACAACTAACGCAGCTGCCCTGATTCCCTTATTCATATTTTTTCTCCTTTATCCGATTTGCCGCTACGCCTCTGTAACAGCTTCTTATTTTTCATAGCCCGCACCCCTTCGCGACCGCCAAAATCATTCATTAGCGGCACGATGGAAGTACATAATGCTCAATCAAGTCAAAAACATGTAGTTATAGACCCTCCTCCTTTTTCGGCATTCAGAGATTCCCTCAACGCCACAATAAAATTAACCGACTTCTTTGTTGGCAACATCACCTCGTTGGATTAAACAATATTTTCAACGTTGTAATTTTGATTATACAACTTTTTCTATCGTTGTACAACTTTATGACACACCGATAGAAGAGCCATGCAAACCTGTACTTGCGGCACTTAACACACACGGAGTTCCCGCGAGCGGACCGCCATCGGCCGGCAGCACGTCCGTGGTGGTAGGGGTCCACAGATTGTCGGGTTCCGGCACGCCGAAATCCGGACCGTCGGCGGTCCACTTGACCACACCGACGCGCGCGTGGCGATTCGGGTCGAACAGCGGATCGCCCTTAATTTCCGTGTAGTTGCGGCAGTGGTAGATCATCAGGTCCTCGGTGCCGTCCTCGGACTTGGTGAATGAATTGTGGCCCGGACCATACTGACCGTTCTCGGCGCAGGTCTTAAACACCGGCACCGGGCTCTTAGTCCAGGAGGCCTTGTCCAGCAGATCGCTGCCGCACTCGGCGGTCAACAGTCCCACGGCGTACGGAACGCCGGTGCCGGAGGCGGAATACGTGATGTAGATCTTGTTCCCATGGAACAGGAAGGCCGGTCCTTCGTTGACCAGGAAGTCGATGCATTCCCAGTCGTATTCCGGCTTGGTCAGCATGACGGGATCACTGCCCAGCGTCCACGGATTGGCCATCTTGGCGATATACAGGTTGGAGTTGCCTTCGATGGCGGGATCCTTCTGCGCCCATACCAAATACTGCACGCCATCAATCACTTCGGTGGTGGCGTCAAGTGCGAAGGAGTCGATCGGGGTGATGATCTGGCCCCTCTCCACCCAGTTGTCGGAAGTCGGATCGTCGTCGGTGTTCTCCAGCACGAACATGCGGTGCGTCGGCAGGCCGGATGCTTCGAAATCCGTTGCGGCGCCTGCGAAATAGATATACCATGCGCCATTGATGCGATGTAGTTCAGGGGCCCAGATGTAGATGCTCGCCGGGCCGGATTCGTGCTTGCGCCACACCACCGTCTCGGGAGCCTTCTGCAGATCGTTGATATTCGACGCGTGACGAATGGCGATGCAGTTGTATTCCGGATCGGAGGCGGTGAAATAATACTCGCCGTCAACCTTGAGCACCCAGGGGTCTGCGCGCTGAAGCACGATCGGATTGTTGTAAACAACCATGTTTAGTCCTTCTCAATCCGTTGTTCCAGTATTTACAACGTTGAATATATCATTCTTACATCGTTGTAACAACTTGGGCGCGTCATTGTCGGAAGATGCTTGGATGCGGTGCTGCCGCTGGGCATGGGCGTCCATCGTTTGCGCCATTCATGCCAATGTCGGTGCCGCCGTCGGTCATGGGTGCTCGACACACTCAAGGCCGTTCGGCCAAGCTTACGGCCGAGCGCCCATGCCCGGCGGCGGCACCTTGGGGGAAGAGCCGACTCAATGGGTACGCACGCTGGGAGAAACTTGCCGGAAGGCAAGCGAAAGCTCAGAGGACGAGGGAATCGATGGGGAGTTTGGTGGATTGGCGCACGACCAGCGATGATGCGACCTTGCGGAAGACCTTCTCCCCCGGCCTGTCGGCATTCGGGTCACGGCCGTCGATGCGCTCCTTGAGCACTTTCACCGACAGACGGGCGACCGCTTCAAGTCCCGGCGCGATCGACGTCAGCGCCGGCGACAGGTACTGTGAATCGTCGGAATTGTCGAAACCAACCACGGAGATGTCGTCGGGAATGTGCAAGCCGTGCATCTGGATCGCGTGCATCACGCCGGAAGCCAGCATGTCGTTCAGCGCGACGACGCCATCGACTTCGACGCCGGAATCCAACAACGCGTTCATGGCCCTCACGCCGTCACTACGATGCCACATGCCCGATTCGACGACCAGCCGATCGTCGAATTCGACGCCGGCCTCCTCCAGCGCCTCAAGATACCCTTGGTAGCGCAGTGCGGCGGAACCGACTTTCTCCCCCGGATGAACGCCGACCACGGCCACGCGGCGGCAACCGGTCGTCAGCAGATACTGCGTGGCACGCTTCGCGCCTTCGACGTTCTCGGTGGCGATGTGGTCCACCTGATCGGTGAAGATGCGTTCGCCGACCAGCACGAGCGGATAATCGACCTTCAGCTGCTCGACGTCATCCTGCCCAAGCTCCAACGGGCTGTAGATCAGGCCGTCGATCATCATCTGCTGGGACCCGTGCAGCGCTTCCAACTCGCCATCGCGCGAATATTGCGTCGGCTCCACAATCACGCGCAAACCGACTTTCTTCGCCTCTTCGATGACCAGCGACGACAGCTGCGCGAAATACGGCATCTGCAGATCGGGAATGGCCAAGCCGATGATGCCGGTCTGCCCTCGGCGCAGGTTGCGCGCCGATACGTTCACCGTGTATCCCAGTTCCGCGATGGCTTTGTTGACCTTGTCGCGCGTGGCCTGCGAGACGAATTCGTAGTCGTTGACCACGTTGGAGACGGTTTTGATCGACACTCCGGCCGCCTTGGCCACCTCACGCATGGTCACGACATGCTCGCCGTTTCCCCCCGTTCGCTTCGGCATATATACCCCTTTTGTCATTCAGCGGACTCAGTCGGCATCGAAGAAACCAACCTCCATTGTTACACCAGCATAGTCGGGGTCAAGCTCCTCCGCCGTTTGCATATCCAGAATGGGCATGCCCTCCTTGGACCAATGCACGCGGCGCACTTGGGCGTCGCGGCCACCATAGCGGCCGTGCTCGTATTCGGCGTTGTGGAACACGTAGATGAGGTTGCCGTCCTCGTCATGCGACCACATGCCGTGGCCGGTGCCGAGCTGCCAACGCCCGTTGTACATGCCGGACTTCTGCAGCGGATAATCGAGCTTCGTCCATACGCTGGCGTCGGTCAGATCGGCTCCCTGTCCGGCCGGGGCGGTGACCAGGCCGGTCGTGTAGTCGATGCCGACCAGCGAGCCCGAGTAGATCAGGAAAATCGTTCCGTCATGCACGATGGCGTTCGGTCCTTCGGCGATCATGTTGTCCCATGCGAATTCCGGCACGACGATCTGCTTCGGCTTGCTGGTGAGCCTCGCCGGACGAGCCGGGTCAAAGCTGGCGATCCAGATGCTGCCGACCTGCTGCCATGCGTAGTACCAGCGGCCCGAATCGCACAGCACGGTCATGTCAAGCGAAATGCGCTGGATTGGATTGAGCGTCTCGCCATCCGGGTCGAGGATAGGCTCGGGCACCGTCCAGTTCTCCGGCTCGCGCGGATCAAAATCCGTGCCGTCGGAATGCTGCTTGAGCTGCATGATGTGGCAGCTGCCGGTCCACATGTCCGGTTTGCCGGCACGATCGTTGGGGGTGCCGTCGGGATTGACGCGCGGCCCATCGAAGCAGGGCATGAACAGGACCGACAGCTTGCCGCCGATCACATGCAGTTCCGGAGCCCAGAAGCAGCCGGTCATCGGACGATCTTCGCTATTGAGATCGCCGCATGCGAGCAGATCGATCTCCTTGGCCTGTCCGCCCGCGGCGTCGGAAAGCGCTTCGATGGAGTCGGCGATGCGCAGCGGCATATGGGTCCTGCCGTCGTTCGGATCCACGCAATTGCCGTCGGTGTCATCGGTGGCGATGAACATGAACATCGGCTTGCCGTTGAACTTCCACGCGAACACCGTGTTTATGGTCAAATAAACGTGTACGGCGTCACCACCAAATCTGAACGGCATAAGCGTTCATATTGGACACGGACGGCGGACGGAAATGGCATCGGCGGAAGAAAAGCGCCGGTGCCGTACGGTTCCTGATAGATTCCCGAGTGCTAACAACCAACACATGGTCCTCGGGAGGAAAGGAATGACGACACCGGTGCGTATTCAACAGAGTATCAGGCAGCTCGAGACGAAAGGCCTGACGCATACGCAGATAGCTAGGGAACTGGGCGTTTCGCGGACGACCGTGGTCAAGTACGCGACCCGCGATTATTCGCCCGTTCCGCCGACCGGGGGAACTGCGAGCCGTTCCCTGGTCGCGGGCGAGTACGCGCGCAAGGCCGACGAATGGCTCGAGGCCGACCGGCGCATGCCACGCAAACAGCGGCACACCGCCCGGCGCGTACACGAGCGGCTCGTGGAGGAATGCGGCTTCGAGGGCAGTTATTCGTCGGTGCAGCGATGGGTCAAGCGCTGGCGCCAACGCCACCGCGGCGAGGCCGAGGGGTTCAGTGAGCTGGAATGGGCGCCGGGCAGCGCGCAGGTCGATTTCGGCCAGGCCCTGGCCGTGGTCGCCGGCGTGGAACGGACCGTGCATTTCCTGGTGGTCTCGTTCCCGTACTCGAACATGAGATACGTGGCCGCGCTGCCGGGAGAGACCGCGGAATGCGTGTGCCATGGTCTGAACAAGGTGTTCTCCCATGCCGGCATGGTCCCCCGCGTGCTAGTGTTCGACAACGCCACCGGGGTCGGCCACCGCAGGGCCGACGGGACCGTCACCCAGACGAGGCTGTTCTCGCTGTTCTGCGCGCACTACGGCTTCGAGACGAGGTTCTGCAACCCCTATTCCGGCTGGGAGAAGGGAAGCACGGAGAACGCGGTCGGTTTCCTGCGCCGCAACCTGATGGTGCCGACGCCGTCCGCGGAGGGATGGGACCGGCTCACGGACGCGTGGTTGGAACGCTGCGACGAGATCGCGCGCGGCGTCCACTACCGCGAGGACGTGCCGATCCGGGACCTGTTCGAGACGGACCTCGACCACATGCTCCCGCTGCCGCCGTCCATGTTCGACGCGTGCGACTGGCGCGGGGTGAAGGCCGACAGGACCGGAACGGTCACGATCGACTCGAACCGCTACCTCGCGGGCCCGAAATGGCATTCCATGCGTCTCATGGCCGGCGTGCGGGCCCTGCGGGTCGAGCTGCGTTCCATGGACGGCGAGCCGATCGTCACGTTGGAGCGCAGGTGGGGGCGCAGCCCCGACACCGCGATGGACCCGCTGTCGCTGCTCGCCATCATCGCACGCAAGCCGCGTTCGTGGGGCGAGAGTCCCATACGCTCCGACTTCCCGGAGGAGACGCGCGTGCTGCTCGACCGGATGGAGCCGCGCGAACGCGGCCTGCTGGTCGACGACATCCGCCACGCGGCCGTGGTGAGTGGCTTCCGTGCGGCCGTCATGGCCGTCGTCGAGATCGTCGCCGCGGGCAGAAGGCCCGACAGGGCCGCGATCGACAGACGGCGAACCCGGATCGACGCAGAACGACAGTCCCGAATCGAGGGCAGTGAGTGTCGACGGCGGGCGGACGCAGGGGCGGGCGGACCGTGAGCAAGTCCACCCCGGACGAGGTCATGGAGCTCGCATGCGGGCTGCCGTTGACCAGGAGCGTGCTGCGTTCCGTGGTCGCGGGCGCCACGCCCGGCCAGCTCGGCGTGCTGGCCGACCTGTTCAGGGCCGAGAACGCCAGCCGGACGGAATCCAGGCGCGCCAGGCTGATCAGGAACGCGGGATTCCCGTGCGTCAAGGGCTTCGACGGATACGACTGGGGCATGGCGTCGTTCCCCGCCGACTGGGGGCGCGAGCAGCTCATGGACCTCGGTTTCGTGGACCGGGCCGAGGACCTCGTGCTCTACGGCGACGTGGGATGCGGCAAGACGCACATGGCGATCGCCACGGGCATGCTGGCGTGCGAGAGGGGCATGCCGGTGAGGTTCTTCACCGCGTCGTCGCTGGTGATGCGTTTGCGGCGGGCGAGGGACGAGAACCGGCTCGACGCGGAACTGCGCGCGATAGGCCGCGCCAGGCTGCTGGTCATCGACGAGCTGGGCTACCTGCCGATCGACATCGACGGGGCCAGGCTCCTGTTCCAGGTCGTCGCGGATTCCTACGAGAAGCGGAGCGTGGTGTTCACCACGAACCTGGAGTTCGGACGGTGGGGCGAGGTGTTCGGAGACGGCGACATGGCCGCCGCGGTCATCGACCGCATCGTGCACCACGGAAGGATCGTCAGGTTCCGTGGCGAGTCATACCGCAACAGCCACTCCCTGATGAAATAAACGAAAAGAGCGGAACCAACCCGGGCCGCCGGTGACGGTGTCCATTTTGAACGCCGATGGTGTTCAGATTAACTGGTGACGACACGCAGATTTATTTGACGAAAGACAACACCGACGGGTCGGCGCGTTCCACCGCGAACGGCACCGGATAGACGCTCTGGCGGATCACGCCTTCGACGGTACGGGTCTGGCCGGCCTTGAGCGTTCCCTCGGAGGCTTCCTGGGCGATGGCCTCAAGCTGGGCCATGTTCCAATCCACTGCGCGCGTGGCCTGCGAACCGTCGCTGTATGACAGTTCCGCACGGGTTGCGGCCAAGGCCAGAACCGCATTCCGGGCATCCTCACCATGCAGGCCCGCATCGATTCGCTGGGCGGGCACGGACGTTCCGGTATTGCGGATGCGGCCGAAGCGCTCTATCAGGCGCTCGGCCTCCGGCTCACTGATGGCGATGCTGTTGCCGACGACGGCGTTCGGAATGCCGCAATCCCCGGTCTGACGCAACGGCTGCGACGACGCCGATTCCACGACATCAAGCGGCCTGCCCGAACCGGCGGCGGCTACGATATCGGCCGTCCGCGCGGTGCGTGCCTTGCCATCGTCACCGGTCCAGGAGACGACGTAGCACGCGTCCGCGGCGTCGAAAGAGACGGACGGGTGATTGACCCCACCGGTGGTGCGCAACAGCACCAGCCCCCGCTGGTCGAACGCCGTCAGATCATCGCTGATGGCGAGCAGGAATGCCGACCGTTCGGAACCATCCGGCTCACCGCCGCGGGCGGTACGGGTCGCGGCGATGGCGAATCGTCCGTCCGCGAGGCGGAACAGGAACGGATTCTTCAGCGATTTCAGCGTGATATCCATACCGGGCATGACCACGCCATGGGCGACGGCGTCGGTGGCGGGGCGAGGCGCGTCGAACCGGTCGGCGGCGAAGTGCGCCGCGGCCGTGCACGCGTGGCGGGATTCCGCGGTCGCGGCGGCGATCGGCACACCGGCCGCGAAGAAGATGCCATAGTTTTCGTTCAGCGGCTGCCACTCGGCGTCATCGCCGGAACGTAGCGCCAAATGCATGCTGTAGGCGATGTCCTCGTTGTTCGCCTCTTCGCGTCCGGTGGCTTCGCGTGTATAGCACAGCAGGGAATAATTGGCCGACATGGAAGATCCTTCAGTAAGCAGATACAGGTTTTACAACGATGTACTATACCGTGTTTTACATCGTTGTACAACTTGGTGTGGCGGCATTGCGACACCCTTCATCCGCGGAGAGGAAGCATCATGGAACGCGCTTGTCGCACTTGTGAGCGGGCGCATCGCATGGCACATGACAACGACGAGGGGCTTCCCGGTTACCCTGGGAAGCCCCTCGAATCATATCCGGCGCGTTTGCTCAACGCGTCCGTGCAATCAGCGCAATCAGCGCTCGGAACGGTTGATGGCCGAGATGATGGCCTTCAGCGAGCTGGTGACGATAGAGGTATCGATGCCGACGCCCCACACGATGCTCGTGTTGTCTTCCTCGCCGATCTGGCATTCCACATAGGAAGCGGCCATGGCATCGGTGCCGACGGACATGGTGTGCTCCACGTAATCCATGACGGACGCTTCGATGCCGAAGTTGCTCACGGCGTTGAGGAAGGCGGCGATCGGACCGTTGCCGATGCCGGAGACCTCACGCTCCACCGGCTCGTCGACACCAACGTTCACGCCGCGGTCGAGAATCCTGGCCTTGAGCACGGTGTCGGAACCATCCTCGCCGGAGGAGACGGACACCTTCAGCAGCTTCAGACGGCCCCACTGCTCGAGGGTCTCGTCCTTGCTGTCTCCGACCACGACACCAGCCGCGGTGGCGCCGGATTCCTCGACCGGCAGGTACTCGTCCTTGAACAGACGCCAGATGTCCTCGTCCTTGACTTCCTTCTTGGTCTCATCGGCGTAGTTCTGCACGACCTTCTCGAACTCGACCTGCAGACGCTTCGGCAGATCAAGGTTGTGGTTGGTCTTGAGCAGGTAGGCCATGCCGCCCTTGCCAGACTGGGAGTTCACGCGGATGATGGCCTCGTAGGAACGGCCGATGTCCTTCGGGTCGATCGGCAGGTACGGCACGAGCCACACGAAGCTGTCCAGATCGGCGCCAGCACGGTCGGCGGCCACCTGACGGGCCTCAAGACCCTTCTTGATGGCGTCCTGATGGGAGCCGGAGAACGCGGTGAACACGAAGTTGCCGGCGTACGGGTGGCGCTCGGAGATCTTGATCTGGTTGCAGTATTCGACGGTCTTGCGGATTTCCGGAACGTTGGAGTAGTCGATCTGCGGATCGATGCCCTGGGTCAGGAAGTTCAGGCCAAGGGTGACCAAATCGACGTTGCCGGTACGCTCGCCGTTGCCCAGCAGGCAGCCTTCAACGCGGTCGGCACCGGCCAGCACGGCCAGCTCGGTGGCGGCAACGCCCATGCCCTCATCGTTGTGCGGATGCAGGGAGAGCACCACGGCGTCACGCGGTACGAGGTGGTTGGACACATACTCGACCTCGTCGGCGAAGACGTTCGGCGTGGTCATTTCCACGGTTGCCGGCAGGTTGATGATCATCGGATGTTCCGGCGTCGGCTTGATGACGTCGATCACCGCGTTGCACACCTCGACTGCGTACTCCGGCTCGGTGCCGGTGAAGGATTCCGGAGAATACTCGTAGTACAGGTCGATGCCCTTGGCCTCGCCCTCAAGCTCCTTGCACAGCGCCGCGGCGTCGGTGGCAAGCTTCTTGATGCCGGCCTTGTCCTTGCGGAACACGACCTCGCGCTGCAGCACGGACACGGAATTGTAGAAGTGCACGATGGCGCGCTTGGCGCCCTTCAGGCACTCGTAGGTCTTGCGAATCAGATGCTCGCGGGCCTGGGTGAGCACGACGATGGTGACATCGTCAGGAATGAGCTCACGCTCGATCAGCATGCGGATGAAGTCATAATCGGTTTCGGAAGCCGACGGGAAGCCGACCTCGATCTCCTTGAAGCCCATCGACACGAGCAGATTCCAGAAACGCAGCTTGCGCTCGGAATCCATCGGGTTGACGAGGGCCTGGTTGCCGTCGCGAAGATCGACGGAGCACCAACGCGGTGCACGCTGCAGTCGCTTGCCCGGCCACGTACGCTCCGGGAAATCAAACGGCACCTGCTTATCGTATGCGACGTACTTGTTGTACGGCATCTTGCTGGGCTTTTGCGGAGCTCCAATGTAACGCGCCGGAGGCAGCAGCGGGTCGTTGTTCCCTCCGTTGGACGCCGCGGCGACTGCCGCGAGATCAAACACTGACGATTGATCCTGACCCATCACTCCTCCTTATCTGTAAAGTCGGATCGGCCTTCTGCCAATCCACATTGTTACGTGCATGTTACCTACCTGCACTGCCGCCCATACTAGCGACAACCAATCCCATATTTTGCCGGTATTCCGCGATATGACGGCATGGTTTGCGATTTTCGCGCCCTTATTTCACCCCATATCCAGATTTGCCGCAGTACAGTGGGCATCATGAGCTTGCGATTCAACAGCGACGGTACGTTCCGGGTGCTGCAAATGGCTGATATTCAGGATGGTCCGGACGTGCGCGAAGACACGATTCGGCTGATCGAAGGCGCTATCAGGAAGGCACATCCCGACCTCATCGTGCTCACCGGCGATCAGATCCGCGGCTACGATCCGGCATATATCGATACGTTTCTACGTCGCCGTGGCGAACAGCCCGGTACGCACGTGCGCGCGGTCACCGAAATCGAAGCGAAAATCCGCGGCATCAAACGTCATCCGATCGCCAAAACACTGACCAAATCGCAGCCCTCCGACGAACGGTGGATGATCGACGGCATCGGCACCGATTCGCCGAAACTGGTGAAAAGCGCAGGTCGCAACGGTTCTGCCAGCAAGCTGGAATCGTGGGCGGAAGCCATCAATCGCGCCACCGCGGCGTCGCTGCTCGACGAGACACGGCAGAAAGTGCGCGACACGTTCGCCGCGTTTTTGGGGCCGGCGTTGGAATCGCGTATCCCCTTCGCTGCGACGTACGGCAACCATGATTTCCAATGCGGCATCCTCGCCGACGAACAGGACGATCTTTACCGCGAGTTTGCCGGCTGTATGAATCCCGTCGCCGGCTCGTCGCCGTTGGCGCTCGAACCGGGCACGTTCGCGTTGCCGATCGAAGCGTCCGACGGTTCGGGGCGCATCACAATGAGCGTGATGATGGTCAATTCGGGCGATTACGCCGACACGGCAGACGCGGGTGACGGCAACGGACGGCAGTCGGTCACCGAATACGCGAAATACGCGGCGAATTCGCGCGGCTGGGATTTGGCCGACTCCGACGGCTACGGCACCCCCTCGCCGGAAGCCGTCGAATGGCTGAAGCGCGTGCAACGCGAGTTGGGCAGGCGCAATGGCGACGGGCAGGCGGTGCCGGCGATCGCCTTCCAGCACATTCCGCCGCAGGAATTCTACGATTGCCTGCGCGAAGTGCCCGCCTACACGCCGAACGCCGTGGAGGGCGCGCGCGAATTCGCAGGACATTGCTATGTGCTCGACCGCGATGTGTGCCGACCCGGTTCGCGGCTGGGCGAGGCGATTGGCTGCGCCGACGTGAACGTGGGCGAAGTGGACGCGCTGCGTGAGGCGGGCGGCTATTTCGCGCTGTTCTGCGGGCATGACCACAAGAATTCGTTCGTCGGGCATGTGCACGACATCGATTTGGGGTACGCGCCGACCTGTGGTTTTGAATGCTACGGCCCGAAATCGCGGTTCCGCGGCATCCGGCTGTTTGAATTCCGCGAAGACAATCCGATGGCGTACGTGACGCGCATGCTGACGTGGGGCGATCTGGTCGGCCGTTATTCCAGCAACGAATTACGCGTGTTCTTCGAGGACCATTGCGTGACGGACCTGATCGGCGTGCGCAACGAGCTGCGCAGGCCGCAGGTCAGCGCCACGCTGCTAGGGGCGGGCGCGGTGACGTGCGGCGCGATCGGATACGCGGTTCGGGGGCTGTTGCGCAAATCGCAGTAATGCGATGCTCGTGGCAATCGCAATAATCGACAGCGACTCGGCGGCAGCACCGCCGACAACGCGACCTTATCGAATATCACTCAAGATATTTCGATTGGAAGAAGGCGTCTTGCTGTGATTCGCTACCGAGATTCGTGTCCTCGGCATTCACGATAATCGGCGTTTCCAGCTTGGCGGGCATGCTGTCATACCACGCATGGCTCCAGCCGACGATCGCTTCGCTGAGCTGCGAACTGTCGTATCCCGCCGGATATACCGTGAATGCACCGCAGGGGGCAATGCCGTAGGGGTCGGCAACCGTATATTTACTACCGTTTTTGATATACGTGTCTCCTATATTGCCATCGATTTTCAGCGCCGATTTGTCGCATTGCATCGTATAGCTGCCGTCCGCGTTCTTCTTGGCATCCTTGAAACGGCCTTTGAAATTCGAAATGGTGACCGATCCGTTCGGATAGTCATCTCCCGTAATGCCCATGTCGGAATCATGATATGTTCCGCTGAACGTGCCATCGGACGCCACCGTCATAGTGGTGCTCCAACCGCCGGAACCGGAAGCGAAACCGTACTTTCCGGCGATGGACTTCATCAAAGACCGAGTGGCGGCATCCGATTGCGAATCAGATTTCTTGGTGTCTGCGTTCCTGCTTGCATTTTTGCCGTTAGATTTCTGACTCTTGGCGGACACGCCCTTGATGTTGGCGTCTTCGAGGGAATCCCAGTCGGGCTGGACGTCCTCCACCAGATAGTAGGCGGTTTCGTCGCTGGGGGCGGGCTTCATTTTGACGGTGTCATCCTTGGAGCCGTTGTAGCCGTTGTAAGGCATGAATGGATCGAACCAGTCCCTTGTATAGGTTGATTCCTTCTCGCCGTTCTTGTACTGGTTCACGTCACGATACATCAAGAACGGACGGTCCGTATCGACAGGTTTTTGCTTTTGGGCAGCCGCGAGTGCAGACGCGTCAAAATAGCCAATTTTCTCTACTGATTCCACATCAGAGCCGACTGGGAACACCGCGAACAAATCCATCATATGGAATTTACCGCTGCCGTCCGGCTCATAATCGGACGCATCCGAAGAGTCGGAATCAATGTCATGGACCTTTCCGGCAACACAACTCCGCATATCGCCTTCCCCACCCAAGGCGGAATCGCCACACCAATACGTTTCGAACGCTTTGTGTGGGAACAATTCAAATGCTCCAGAGTTTCCAGTCAACAGATAGTCGGCTTTCTTGCTGCTGCAATACGGCTGTTGCACCGCATCGCAGGAAATCAAAGACTCACCGGTCATGCTGTACTTCGTGTTCGCAGCACCATCTTTCACTTTCAGGAAAACGATGTCTCCGCTGGAATAACTGTCATCCTGTCCTAGCGTGATGCAGTCGCCGGCCTTATTGCACCACTGGCCAGAAGCAACGTCACTCGTGCCCATCAGCAACCCATCTCCACCGGTTCCGCTGTGGTCAATGAACGTCTGCTTGGCACCCTTGGCATCCACACCCTGATACAGGGTGATGGTCTGGCCTTCGTTCAGCTGGCTGCCCGGCCCAGGTTCGGAGCCGGAGACCTTGCCGATGTACTGTTTCGATGAGAGACGTTTCTCCACTTTCACGTCGTAGCCTTTGGATTCAAGGCTTGATTTCACGTCGGAAATTTCCTGGCCGACGATGTCCGACGGCAGGCCGCCGTCGCTTTTCGTAGCCACGCCGATGTAGATGCCTTTCTTATCATCCTTCACGCCTTGGCCTTGCGCGGGGTACGTGCTGATCACGCTTCCCTCGGTGGTTTTGCTGGTGTCCGACACGATCACCTGCTTGTAATGCACCGGCACGCCCATCTGCGAGAACGTTGTCACCACGCTTTCAGCTTTCTTGCCGACCGTACCTTCCGGCACGCCAGGGCCGGCCGATTCGCGCACTGTCACCACACTGCCCGCTCTTACGCGGTCACCGGACTGAATTCCCTGATAGCCAAGGAACTTGCCGCTTTTCACGCCGGAGAATTCCTTGACGCGCTTGACTTTGAGACCCTTGCCTTCAAGCTGCCTGACCACGACCTTCGCATCCGGAGTCTTCGACGAGTCCTTGGGAGACGCCACCGCCACGTCCGGCAACGACTTGCCACCCCACAACTCCATGTTGTATGTCACGATGCCGGCCACCACAGCGGCGACCAGCAGCATCGCGGCCACCGCAATGCCGATGATGAGCTTGCGATTCGGGGAAGCGTCACGCACAGTTCCGTCGCTTTTTGGCTCAGGAGTTTCCGACACCGACGGAACGGATTGCGATGCAGCCGAAGTCGCGGACTGCGCTACGGGCAGCGTGCCGCCGCCCGGCAACGGGACCGGCGGAATCGCGTCTGCCGGCTGCGAAGCGAGCTGTTCTGCAGGGCGTTCCTCGTGCTGTGCCGCAGACTGTTCCTCGGGTTGCTCCGCAGACTGCGGTGCGAGCTGCGATGCAGGGGTTTCCGCCACCGTGGAATCGACGGAAAAATCATCCGAAATCCGTGCTTGTCCGGCATCAGGCTGCACCGGAACGGAGACCAACGGATTGCCGCAGTTCGTGCAGAACTTCGACTCCGGAGCGTTCTTCGAACCGCATTGCGTACAGAACATGGCTTCTCCCCTGCTTCAGTTTCTTCTCTGAAATCGATTATAGGGAGCCGGCGCGGTAAGCCGAAAGACTACCGGAACAGGCTCACGCCTCGACGGGCCATGCAGTAGGCGTTACCCAGCCACGTATGACGGGAATTCGGCCACACCGCGCCCAATCGCGGAGCATTCTGGCTCATCCAGATACTCGGTACGCGGCCGTCAGCGGAACGCGAGCCCAGCAGGTTGAAACCGTTCTTTTCCAGCAGCCATTCCGGATGCTGTGTGGCGATCGCAAGCCCCTCTTCCAAAGTCAACGGCAATCGCTCGTCGGAATCGATCAGCTTGCGTGCCACGTCCGGCTCGCGGTTGATATAGCAGGTGCCGGTGTGCGGTTCGATCACCAGATAGAACGGGCCTTCCGGCGGTTCGAAACCATCCTGCGGCAGGAAGCTGGCGATATCGCGCGGCGGCATGGTGGTGAACCCCGCCATGCGGTTGATGGAGGTTCGGGCGATCAGCGATTCGGGCGTCACCAGTTCGCGCGTGGGCACCAACAGGATCTGCGTACCCAAATCGGCGGAACCATCGCAATCCTCAAGCGCGCGGATAAGCGGGCGCGCAAGCGAGCGGAACGCGGCTGCCGACATATCGGCCACATCCGGATACCCCAACGCCACGATACGATCCAGCTGCTTCTGCGCTTCTTCTGATGCCTTCGACATGTCTACCAGTGTACGCGAGCGCGTTTACCGACCAGCATACGGATAGCTCGGCGGACATGACGGCGGGTTTTCGTAAGATTGAACAACGCGTGTGGCCGCCCGCGACGTCGTTTTGGGCCGGCTGGTCGACCTCAAGCGTAAGCAAAATCAAACTTGCAAAACTTGGAAAACCGTTCCAGCATAAGCGAAAGGTTGTTATGTCCGAAAAGATTAAGGTTGGCATTCTCGGAGCTACGGGCATGGTCGGACAGCGCTTCGTGACGCTGCTCGAAAACCATCCGTGGTTCGAACTGGTCACCCTTGCCGCGTCCGCGCACAGCGCCGGCAAGACCTACGAGGAGGCCATCGGCAGCCGCTGGAAGATGGAAACCCCGATGCCGGAGTTCGTCAAGCACATGGTCGTCAAGAACGTGGCCGACGTCGAGGACGTGGTCAAGGACGTCGACTTCGTGTTCTCCGCGGTGAACATGCCGAAGGACGAGATCCGCGCCATCGAAGAGGAATACGCGAAGACCGAGACCCCGGTCGTGTCCAACAACAGCGCCCACCGCTGGACTCCGGACGTGCCGATGGTGGTGCCGGAGATCAATCCGGAGCACTATGAGGTCATCGAACATCAGAAGAAGCGCCTGGGCACCACGCACGGTTTCATTGCCGTCAAGCCGAACTGCTCCATCCAGGCCTATACTCCGGCTTTGGCCGCGTGGAAGGAATTCGAGCCGCACGAGGTCATCGTGAGCACGTACCAGGCCATTTCCGGCGCGGGCAAGACGTTCAAGGATTGGCCGGAAATGGTGGGCAACATCATTCCGTTCATCTCCGGCGAGGAAGCGAAGTCCGAGAAGGAGCCGCTGAAGGTCTTCGGCCATGTGGACGAGGCCAAGGGCGAGATTGTGCCGTTCGACGGTCCGCTGCGCATCACCTCGCAGTGCATCCGCGTGCCCGTGCTCAACGGCCACACCGCCACCGTGTTCATCAACTTCGGTAAGAACCCGACCAAGGACGAGCTGATCGACCGTCTGGTCAACTACACCAGCAAGGCCGCCGAGCTTGGCCTGCCGCACGCTCCGAAGCATTTCATCCAGTACCTGACCGAGGATGACCGTCCGCAGGTGCTCAAGGATGTGGATTACGAGGGTGGTATGGGTGTTTCCATCGGCCGTCTGCGTGAGGATTCCATTTTCGATTGGAAGTTCGTGGGATTGGCGCACAATACCCTGCGTGGCGCCGCCGGTGGCGCGCTGGAAAGCGCAGAAATGCTTAAGGCGTTGGGTTACATCACCAAGAAGTGATGCGACGTTTATGCGGCTTGGGTAGCTAAACCGTAAGCCGCATAAACGAGCCATAGCCAAGCAAAAGGCCGACTCTTCGGAGCCGGCCTTTTGCTTGTTTGGGGACTGCTTGGCACGGTATGCAACGTACGGCGTGAATCGTAAAAAGCAAACGAAAAGGGCACGGTCGCAAAACCATGCCCTTTAAAAATACTGGGAAACTGAAGCCAGCACTATCAGCGGCCGGTGCCGCCGTACACCACGGCTTCCACCTGGTCGGCGTCCAGACCGTAGGCGGTGTGCAGCGCCTTGACGGCGTCGTTGAGCTGCTCGAGCGGTACAAGCGCGGCGATGCGGATTTCGGACGTGGAGATCATCAGCACGTTCACGCCCTTGTCGCTCAGCGCGTTGAAGAACTTCGCGGCCAGACCGGAATGGGTCTTCATGCCCACGCCGACCACGGCCACCTTGCCGACGTTCGGGTCGACGTCGAAGGACTGGAAGCCCAGCTCGCCCTGCTTCTCCTGCAGCACTTCCTGGACCTTGGCCGCGGCGGTGCCCGGCACGGTGAAGGAGATGTCGGCGGTGCCGGTGGAGGCGGAGGCCTGCACGATCATGTCCACGTTCACGCCGGCCTCGGCCAGCATGGTGAACACCTTCGCCGCCATGCCCGGCTCGTTCGGCACGCGGCGCACGGTGGCCAGCGACTCGGTGCTGTCGTGCGCGACGCCGGAGATGATCGGCACTTCCGGCCCCAGGTCGGGGAACAGGTCGCCCATGGACTGGTTGTTGTCTTCGCTCATGTTCTTACCTTTGTTTGTAAAGTCTTATTTTCGTTTTCGCGTTGTCTTGCAATTATTTGCGATTGCCTGCGATTACGCTGCCCGGCTGCCGTTCAGATGTTCGGCAGGGTGCGCGGATCGACGCCTTCCGGCACGATCAGCGTGCCGCGACGGTGGGAGAAGGAGCTGCGCACGTGCAACGGCATGCCGAATCGCTGCGCGTATTCCACGCAACGCAATGCCAGCACCTTGGAACCGCAGGACGACATTTCCAGCATCGATTCGTAGTCGATGACGGGAATGCGACGGGCGGTCGGCACGATACGCGGATCGGCGGTGAACACGCCATCGACGTCGGTGTAGATTTCGCAGATGTCGGCGTCCAGCGCCACGGCGAGCGCGACTGCGGAAGTATCGGAACCGCCACGGCCGAGCGTGGTTGCGTCGCCGCCTTCGTTCACGCCTTGGAAGCCGGCCACGATCGCCACGGAACCCTTATCCAATGCACGACGCACGCGATCGGGCTTCACGGCCTTGATATGCGCGGTGCCGAACTGCGCGTCGGTCATGAAACCAGCCTGGGAACCGGTGAACGAGTATGCATGAGAACCGGCCGCATGAATCGCCATAGCGAGCAAACTCATCGAAATACGCTCGCCTGCGGTCATCAGCATGTCCATCTCGCGCGCCGGCGGGTTGGAATCGATGCTGAGCGCCTGATCGATCAGGTCGTCGGTGGTGTCTCCCATGGCGGAGACCACGACGGCCACGTCATTGCCGGCGTTCTTCGTTTCGATGATGCGTCGGGCCACGCGCTTAATCGATTCTGGGTCGGCTACGGAAGAGCCGCCAAACTTCTGCACGATGAGAGCCACAACTTATCCAATCTTCTTCAACGTATCACCTGCCTGATTCGGCAAGTGAAGTTCATTATAGGAAAAACCTGATTTGTCAAGTCCGGACGCGCCCAACATACGGAACATTCGGGACCCGTTCAGACGGCGCGACGGCCGGCGAGCGCACGGCCCAGGGTGATCTCGTCGGCGTATTCGAGGTCGCCGCCCACCGGCAGGCCGCTGGCAAGGCGCGTCACCTTGATGTCGGTCTGGCTCAGCAGCTGCGAAAGGAAGCTGGTGGTGGCCTCGCCTTCCACGTTCGGGTTGAGCGCGAGGATCACCTCCTTGACTTCGCTGTCCTTAAGCCGTTCGATGAGTTTGGCGATGTTGAGGTCGCTTGGCTGCACGTTGGCCATCGGGTTGATGACGCCGCCCAGCACATGGTACATGCCTCGGTATTCGCGGGTGCGTTCGATGCTCATCACGTCCTTCGGCTCTTCGACCACGCAGATCACGCTGTGGTCGCGGCGTGGGTCGGCGCATACCGGGCATGGGCTGGTTTCGCACACGTTGCCGCAGATATCGCAGAACCGTACTTTTTCCTTGACTTCCGTGATGGCGTCGATCAGTGCCTGCGATTCCTCATCGGGCGCGTTGAGCAGGTAGAAGGCGATGCGTTGCGCGCCTTTCGGCCCGATGCCGGGCAGGTTGGCGAACGCGTCGATGAGTCGTTGGATGGCGCCGTCATAGGCCAAAGCCATGGTTCATACCTTTCGTTGACTGGTTGCCGCAGCCACGTTCCGGACAACTGACGTCTGATGGCCAGCGCCCGGTACTCGCCGTACGATAAGCGACATGCGACGTGCGGTGGCCGGTGTCAGTCGTCAAGTGTTTTCTTCACCTGCATGTTGCGCGGATTATGCGGATCGTCCGAGCTGAATTCCTCGACTTTCTTCACTTCGAACACCCTGTTCAGGTCGTTCATGTCCAAAGCGTTCGATGCGCCGATCGATTCGTCGCTCATGGAGTATTCGTCGTCTTCCGGGGCGACTTCAGGCTCCGGCGGTCCCGCCTGCACCGGCATGGGGGCTCCCCATGGGTCATCCGCGAATCCTGCCGGCGATGACGCCGGCTGCTGGGCCTGTTGCGATTGCATTTCGCGGGCGCTTTGCCGTGCGCTATGTCGTTCGCTGTGCTGTTCCGGCTGGTTTTGCCGCGGCTGCTCCGGCCCATTCGGTTGGCCTTGCTCCCGATCGTCCGTCTGCGGCGTGGGCAGTGGCGTGGCCCACGGATCGACGTCATCGCTCACATCCGGCACGTCCACATGTTTTACGTGGTGTTCCGGCGGCTGTACGTCGTTGGCGTTGCCTTCGGCGATGGGCGTCTGCGGAATTGGGGTGTTCCACGGATCGTCGTCTTCCGGCTCCTTGGCAACCTCCTTGCCGAGGTTCGCGGTCAGCAATGTGGCGGCCTTCAGCTGTTCCTGCACCAGCTGCGCGTTGATCTTGCTCTGCTCTTCCGGGCTGAGCTTGCTCCACGGCACCGCGGTGGAACCGTCGGCAAGCTTCTTGGCCGGCGCGAGAGTGACATCAGGGCCGAACACCTTATGCACTTCGCCGCGCACGATCTGCACCACATTGGTGGTGCCGTCGACCGCTTCCTTGGCCACGGCCTTGGCGAACGCGTATTTGCTCAACGACTTGTCGAATTTAATCCACAGTCGGCCTTTGACCCCGTCCAGCAGCACGCGGGGCACTTTCTCGCGGTCCACGTAGCGACGGACATCCTCAGGCAGGCCGGCAACGATCGCGTCCCACTTCTGGTCGGGAGTGCGATCGTCCGTTGCCGCAGGCTGGGGCGCGGACTGAGTCACGGACTGGGTGGGAGCGGATGGTTCGGCATTGGATAGTTTGGATGGCGCAGACTGCGTTTCAACCGGCTTGGACTCGGCTGAAGCGGCCGGCTCGCTGCCTTCCGACAGAGGTCCACCCATCGCCTGCTGGACTTCCGCCAATACGGAGGCCGCTCCGGAAACGACGGCATCGGCTGGATTCGTGGGAGCCGCGGACGGTTCCACGGCATGCCTTCCACGTGCCGATTGCGCGGCGTACCTACGGGAACCGGACGGACGCTGCGATTCAGACGCTGCGGCACCGCCCGCATGTCCAGCTTCCGGCATGCCGGACGATGGTGCGGCGGCTTGCGCGACCACGCCTGTCTCACGACCGGCAAGAAGGCGGGCGGCGAGCAGTTCCAGGCGCATGCGCGGCGAAATCGCACCGGTCATGTTGGCCAGCGTGGCGTTGATCGTATCCGCCATCTGCGTAAGCGCGGCCAATCCCAACGAAGCCGCCTGGCGATGCAGATCGTCCATGTTCTCGGTCGCGGTGTCGTCAGACAGCACGCTTTCCGCACGCTCACCGCCCAAGGTGAGCACCAGCAGGTCGCGCACGCGTGCCAGTAGGTCCTCAACGAAACGTCGGGGGTCGAATCCGCCGACCACGACCTTTTGAATGACGCCATACAGCGCCTCGCCGTTCTTGTCGGCGACGGCGTCGATTGCCTCGCCGATAAGCGCGTCCGGCGTGAAACCAAGCAGCGCGACCGCGGAATCGTAAGGAATCTTGCCGTCGACGGCACCGACCATCAGCTGGTCGAGCACGGACAGCGTGTCACGTACGGATCCGCCGCCGGCACGCATGGCCAAGCGCAGCACACCCGCTTCGGCCTCGATATGCTCGTCGGCGCAGATCTGCTCAAGATACGGGCCCATGACCTCCTGTGGCACCAGACGGAACGGATAGTGGTGGGTGCGGGAGCGAATGGTGCCGATCACCTTGTCCGGTTCGGTGGTGGCGAAGATGAACATGACATGCTCCGGCGGCTCCTCCACGATTTTCAGGAGCGCGTTGAAGCCCTGCGGCGTGACCATGTGGGCCTCGTCGAGGATGAAGATTTTATAGCGATCGCGGGCCGGGGCGAATCCGGCACGTTCACGCAGTTCACGGGCATCGTCCACACCGTTATGGGAGGCGGCGTCGATTTCCACCACGTCGATGGAGCCGGGGCCGCCGGTGGCAAGGTCACGGCAGCTGGCGCATTCACCGCACGGATGCGAGGTCGGACCTTTGGCGCAGTTGACGCAACGGGCCAGAATACGCGCGGAACTCGTTTTACCGCAGCCGCGCGGTCCGGAGAACAGATAGGCGTGCGTGAGCTTGTTCTCGTCAAGCGCACGCATCAGCGGAACCGTGACCTGATCCTGTCCGATCACGCCATCGAACGTGTCGGGACGATACCTTCTATACAGTGCCAGTGCCATCGCAAATTCCTTCCGCCGTAGTGTTCTAGAGTATCGATGAATTACGACACGTTCGCCAATCGGGAAGCGCCGAGGCCGACCATCTCCGCAAGTCCATCGCGTGTCTGTCTGATCTACAACCGGCGCAGCCGGTACTCTGGAAATCAGACATGAACCGTGTGATCGGCGTACCGTCGGTCACGAACGCTGACTGTTGCGCGCCTAAAACCCGTGCGTCACCACCATGCCGCACAAGGCGTTGCCACGCGATTGGGAGGAGAGAGCCATGACCGGGAAACCGGAAGCGTCCACCAGCACCATTGGAGACGCGCGTCGCTTGCAGATCGTGCAGGCGGCACGTGAGATCTGCTTGGAAAAAGGGTTTTCGAAGATCACGATCAGCGATATCGCCGAACGGGTCGGCATGACCAGATCGCTTTTCTACCACTATTTCCAAGACAAAGACCAGGTTGCGGATGCCGTGCTCGACGATGTCATCAGCGAAGTCATCGCCCGCCTGGAAGAGTGGAACGAGCATCGCGAGGCCGGCAACATCTCGAAGGCGCTTGACGATGTGGTGCGGCTGACCCGTTCGCTCATCGCCGATGAAGGCCCGTTCAGCCAACGTCTCATCGAGGATGGCAACGCTGCACTGTATCTGAGGTTCATCGACCGGGCCGCGGACCGCATTTCCGAATACCTGTGCGGTTCCACGGTACGTGAATTCGAGGAAAAGCACGGCATGCCGATCCGCAACGAGCATGAGACCTTCTACACGCTGATCGTCGGCTTGATCTCGCTGATCAGACTGCATCCTGACATTGACGATGACATTGTCAGGCAGGTGGCGGCACAGACGCTGCATTTGGACGAATATCTGTGACGGTGCTCCCACACGCGTCATTTCCGCCGGCAAGCAACATATAACGGCCGTTCAACGTCCGGAGGGGCATCGAGCGGCACCGGCTGGCTGACGGAAAACGACGTCAGGCGAGGAATCTACCGGTAAGAGGGTCGCGACCGTCACGTTTGATGGTTTCCAACACCCGTTCCTCGCTGTCGGCCGCCTGCGCTTCCGCCACGGCCGGCGGCACCAGCACACGCAGCGCACTGTCCTTGGCTAAGACCTTCACCGGCAAATGGCCCACGTATTCGCCATCGGCCATCAACACCGAAGGCTCATCCCCTTCGGTGGCGCGGGTGATTTCAATGTCGCGCACCCGCTTCCATCCGAAAGCATGGCTGCCCAGCAGTCGGCCGTGGTAGGCGCGTGCCACCGCGTCCACGCACTCCCGGAAATTCGGCACATGGTCAAGCCACACCAGATCAAGCAGTCCGTCCGCGAACCGTGAATACGGGGACACCTCGATGCCGCCGCCGATATGGCGGGAATTGGCCACGGTGAGCAGTGGCGAGATGATATCCCGCTCCTCCACCGAACCGTCGGCCAGCGTGGCCTTGATGTGGTATCCGTAGCTTTTCATGTGTGTCAGCTCCACGATGACCGCGGCGAAATACCGCAGCGAGCCATTCGGCAGATGCGAATGATTGGCGCGGTCGTTGATGCTTGCGTCCAAACCGCACGACAGCATGCCCGCATAATAGCGGTCGATCGGCGAGCGCGACTGTGAAACATCGGTTCCGTCGGTCGAATCGATGGCATGACCGTCAGGCAACGAAGTCACCAAGCCCATGTCCACGTCGATATGCGTGCCGCGCACAATCGCACCGACAATGCCTTCAACGGCGGTTTCGACGCGATTGACCGGCAAATCCAGTCCGCGTGCGAAATCATTGCCGGAGCCGATGGCCACGATGCCGAGTGGTTTGCCGGAGCAGCCGACTGCGTTGGCGCCTAACGCGACCATGCCGTCGCCTCCGACCGCGACCAGATAATCGTATTCGTCGCCGCGGCGGCGGGCGTTGGCCAGGGAATCGTCGAAGCTTGTGCCGGTCACATCGATTACGTCGAAGCCGTGCTTGCGTCCGGCTCCGCGCAGCAGATCAATGACATGACCGCCCACTTGGGCGCCCTTGCCTTTGTTCGATGTCGGATTGCAGACCACGGCAACGGTCGTATTCGCATGTGACGTCTTGCTCATACTTGTACGATAACCATGTTTCACGTCAAGCGCCAGATTGCCCATTACCTTCAGCTGAACATTCCGTGTCGTCATGCAACGACTGTCCGGCAATCTCCTAATCACAGGCAATAGGCCCCGCACGTGACTGCCGGACGACCCACGGTGCGAACGGTACCTGCGTGGCCGCCTGCACGGCGACCACCGCATCCTCGCCTTCAATGGCACAGGATTCGAGCCGGGTTCCATTGCCCGACGTTGTACGCGATGCGGCCGCGCACGGGTCGGCGGCACCGTCACGCAGCGACTGCGCGGCGGCCACCGACGCCAGGTCGGCCGTATTCTGCGCGCGATGCACGCACAGCAGCAGATTGCCTGCCATGGCGACCGCACCGAGCATGGCCGCGACGATTGCGATCAGCGCGACTCCCGATATGGTTCCGGAACCTTCGTCCGCGCCTTTCAGCACATGCAACACTCGTCGCACATACTGTTTCACGTCATGTTTCACGGAAGTCGTTCCTTTCTTGCCGCGCATTGGAAGCCTTTCAAAAACCGTTACGGACAGCACGCTGTCATGAACATCGCAATCAGAAATACCGAGTTGCCTTGCCCACGACGCTGGCGGGCAGCACGCCGGTCGGATCCGCCGCAACCGGGCAACGCACCACAACGGTGACGCTGTTCGCATTGGCGGCGAACGACACCGTGGAACCGCCACCGGCAATGGTTTGCGCCGCGGCGCGGGCTTTCGCTTCGCCGCCGGCGTCAATCGCCATGGCCCTCGCACCGGCGGCCGCAGCGTCCTGACAGTTCATGGACACTATGGAGGCACGCCCCAAACACAGCACCAGAATCGCCACCGCGGCCACGCAGGGAAGCACCACCGCGAATTCGGCGGTGACGGTTCCGCAATCGGCGTCACGGGCATGGCGTCTCCACCATCGCGCAAGCATGGTTACCCCACGCTCAACGCTTTCTTGATGAGGCCGGTCAGCAGCGTTTTCACGACATCCGATTTCACGATGGCGATCAGAACCGCGGCGAATGCCGTGGCCGCCACCAGCACCACCGCGTATTCGGCGGTGACCGCGCCCTTCTCCGGCTCGGCGGTCAGCAGGCGCATGCGCGCGTCCAATAGGCAGACCGCCTTATTGGCACGTTCCTTTGGCCGCGCATAACTTCTGGCCGACGCGACCCATCAGACCCGGCGAACCATCGACATTGATTGACATTGCGTCGTTCATGACGCTCCTTTCATTCGGCTAATCCCGGCCGATTGACCGGGTACGCTCAGTGTCAGGTATTGGCATCGGCGATGGCATGGTTTTCGTGGGTTGTGGTCGAAGAACGTGGGTTATCCACACCCTCGGCGTGTCATCCACACTTATCCACAAGCGATTAGGGCATGACGGAACGGACCGCGCATCATCCGTCATTCCGACCGCGGTCCGATTCGAGCAAATTTGAGCCAATTCGCACCAACCCGCACTACCCCATGGCGAATCGGCCGCTACAGAAACGACATCACCGCCGGAATCACGCCAATGGCGACAAAGGCCGGCAGCATGCACAGGCCGGTCGGTAGCAACAACCGAATCGACAGTTTCGCCGCCGACTGTTCAATCCGCGACCGTTCATCCCAATCCAGCTGCTCGATTGCGGTTGCCAACCGATTCACCGGCGAGGAGCCGCTCGACCATGATGAGGAGAACGCGTCACGGACCACGGCGCAATCATCATCGTCAGGCCATGCCTCATTCCATGGCATGCCACTATTCAGCCGTTCTCCAGCCGAGCGCAATCCACCGCCGAACTCGCCTTCCACAATGTTTCCGACCGTAATCAGCGCGCGTGGAATGGACGCTCCTTGACGTATCGCCACGCTCAACATTTCCAATATCAAGGGCAATGGCAGATTGCATGACCGCACGTCGGAATCGGGCGGATTTCTGGCTGGCGACCATTCATACAGCCATGTCGCGCCAGCGGCGCCCACCGCTGCCAGCATCGGCCATGCCAAGCTCATCGCACATGCTCCTGCCGCATCAGCCTGCGAATCCAATACCAGCCGACGGCATAACAGCAGCCGGCGAAGCCGAGGCACATCCATCCTTTCACGTCTTCCACAAGGAATCGCAAGGGATGGGCTCCCATGCATTCCCCTAGCATCACCGTCAGCAACGGCAATGCCATCAGCAGCTTCACCGTGGCCTGCGGCATGGCAAAAGCGTTGGCACGCAAGTCGTCGAGCAGCCGTCGCCGCTTCAACGACGCCGCGACGGCCTCCAGGCATCGGCTCATCTCGCAGCCCAACTGCAGACTCAACGTGCAGGCCGCATGAAGTTCCGCACCAAGCTGATCCACATGCTTGTGTTGTTCCTGAAGCGAGCAGCGGCTTCGTACGGCCATGTCAATACGGAAACGGGTCAGTTCAGGCACTGCGAAAGGAGCGCCCTGTAATTCCTCGAACGCTTGGACCAAGGTGGCTCCGCTGCGTACGGACGCCCGCAGCGCGGCCACGCATGCGGCAGCGCCGATGGTCGGCATCCGTGGCGATGCATCCCGGTTTTCCCCATCGTTCCGGACTGTTCTGCCATGCCCGTCGGATTCATCATCACAAGTTCCATCTCCATCGGCCCCGCCGCTATCGTCAGCCGAACGAAGCCCGAAGCGAACCAGCACACGCTGTAATCGCCGCAATCCCGCCCATTCCACGTTCCGATTCAGCCACAGCCAGACGGCCATCGACGCCAGCCATGCGGCGCAATATTCCCAACCACACGCATCACGCATCATGCGCTCCATCGGCTCATGAATCCATCCCAACGTTGGCCGGCACGGACCGTACGGCCATCCCAGGCGGCCAGCAGACGCCCATGCAATCGCCCTTCCACCGCTTCCAATCTGCCGACCTGCGCAATGCGCCGTCTGCCGGCGATACGTTCCACATGAAGCACCACGTCGAACGCATCCTCGGCGAGCGCCGCCGTGGCGCGTGGCTCCAATCCGGCCAGCAAACCCAATGAGACCAATCGCGCCGGAACCGCCTCCACTTGATTGGCGTGCAATGTGGTCATGCCGCCTCGATGCCCGGAATTCAAGGCTCTGAGCAGATCCACGACTTCACCGCCACGGCATTCGCCGACCACCACGCGGTCCGGTCTCATGCGCAGCGTCGCGCAGATCAGTTCGGAAAGGCCTATGCCGCCGGCACCTTCCGTGTTGGCTTCGCGTGTGACCAGAGACACGTGGTTGGCATGTTGGATCATGCCCAATTCGCGCACTTCCTCGACGGTGACGATGCGCTCGTTCGGCGGGCATCGCATCAGCATGGCTTTGAGCATCGTGGTTTTGCCGGCACCGGTGCCGCCTGTCACCAGCACGCTTGCCTTGCGGGACACCAGTCCGGCCAGCAGGGGCAGCCATTCGGCTGGAAACATGCCGTTGCGCGCCAACGATTCCAGATTGGGCGAGACCGCATCGGGCAATCGTATGCTGATGGCCGCGCCCTGCGGCACCAGTGGTGCGATGACGGCGTGCACGCGCAGACCGTCCACGGTGGAGGCGTCGGCGATCGGGCAGGCGTCATCAAGCCGTCGGCCAAGTTGCGAGCATAATCGCGCTGCGAATTCACGAATCGACTGCGCTGACGGAAAGCATCGGCGCAGCAGACATACTTCCTGCATGCCTTGGCCGCAATCCGCCCAAACCGTGCCGTCGCAGGTCACCGCGATGTCCGTGACGCCCGGCTGCGAGGCGATGGCGCTAAGGGGTCCGAGTTCCATGCTTCACCCGCTTGCCTTCCAACGATTCCTGCAGTTCATCCGTGAGCGCGGCCAAGGCTTTGACGGTTTGGCGGTTCGGCCTGCGCAGGCCCAGGCCGTCCAGCAGTTCGCCGCACAGCTTGGCGTCCGGTTTGACAACCGCCGCGAGGGAATGGCCAAGATAGTTTTCCGTCTCTTCCAGCGTGGTCACGCCACGTCCACGTGCCACGCCGCGCGGTTCAACGCCGACGATATGGCCATGTTTCTGCCGTTCCGCCGTTCCACGCGATTGCATGGCCACTTTGGCTCGGGCCAGTCCGAGCACCGTCATTTCGACCACGGTGATGTGTGTGGCCTGGGCCAGTTCCGGAATGTCATCGAGTCCACGCCATTGCCCGGCGTCCACGATCACCGCGTCCTTCACCTGCGCGAGCGCGCGGATGCATGCCTGGATCTCCCAGGATTGCGGGTTTTCGCTTCGCCAGGGATTGCAGGCCAGCAGCGGCACGCCATCCCACACGGGCAGTTCTCGCAGCAGCGCTTTGCCGTCCACTTTGCCGAGCGGGGCGCTGATGTCTCCGAAGCGTGAACCGTCTTCGTCTTCCACACCGAGCAGCACGTCAAGACCGCCACCGTTGAGATCTGCGTCTACCAGCACGCTTTTGCATCCACGTTCCGTCAGTTCGCGGGCCAGCAGCGCCGCCAACGTGCTGGCACCGACTCCGGCGACGGCGGATCCGACCACCACGACGTTGCGTGGAGCAGGTTCCGGTTGCGCTTCAACGGGTTTCAGCCGTGTGGACGACGATTCCAACGGCGAACCCATGAAACCGCCCGCCACGGCAGGCCCGGCCCATCGTGCCGACGTTCGCGCGTCCACGGCGTTCTGCGGCGTATAGAACCGTTGCG
>VOFL01000092.1_pt1 | contig 42012 bp, 36 predicted proteins | sample 5384111 | NCBI WGS metagenome assembly VOFL01 (sample SAMN12384731, study PRJNA508395) | synthetic metagenome | isolation source: mock microbial community "Gut Microbiome Whole cell Mix" consisting of 8.3%...
TCACCACAGAGTAGCACAGAGTCTTTTATGAATAATAACAACTTAGAATCGGCTCAGTGTTACTCTGCGTCTTTTGTGGTTTGACACCTCCTCAATCCCTAAAAGTGAACATCCTATGACCGTATGTGTTATGAATTAATTATCTTTGCAACTTCAAATAAATAGCTAAGTCTGGAAAAGAATTACCTATTCCAAATACAACCATAACCAGTAAAGAAAAAACAAGAAGATGGGATTATTCATAAAGAAACCCTTTGAAGCCCTATTGGCAGAGGCCAATGTGTCGGGCAGTAAATCATTAAAACGAGTATTAGGCCCCTGGAGTCTGGTAGCACTGGGCGTCGGTGTTATCATCGGAGCAGGACTCTTCTCAATCACCGGCACCGTAGCAGCGGGCTACACCGGACCCATCACCCTTTCATTCGCCATAGCTGCACTAGGATGCTGCTTCGCAGGACTCTGCTACGCTGAGTTCGCTTCTATGATTCCGGTGGCAGGCAGTGCTTATACGTATTCATACGCCACCATGGGCGAACTGATAGCCTGGATCATCGGCTGGGATCTCGTTCTCGAATATACCGTAGCAGCCACTACCGTCAGTATCAGTTGGAGCCGATATCTCGTCGTCTTTCTTGAAGGACTCGATATACATCTGCCGCAAGCCCTGACCGCCTGCCCATGGGATGGGGGAATCGTCAATATCCCGGCGTTCCTGATCGTAGTGTTGATGAGCATCTTCCTGATTCGCGGAACAGAAGGCAGCTCCATCTTCAACGGCATCGTTGTATTTCTCAAAGTATCGGTGATCGCCATATTCGTTGTCCTGGGCTGGAAATATATCAATGCCGACAACTATACTCCATACACCCCCGCCAATACAGGTACACTTGGCGAATACGGTCTCTCGGGTGTCCTGCGTGGAGCCGCCATCGTTTTCTTTGCTTTCCTGGGATTCGATGCCGTCAGTACGGCTGCACAGGAAACAAAAATCGAAACGGAATATGCCGATCGGTATCCTGGTATCACTCTTGGTATGTACCGTACTTTATATGCTGTTTGCCCACGTAATGACAGGAGTAGCCCATTATACCGAATTTAGCGGCCAGCAGGGCATCGCACCGGTAGCCATTGCCATCGAACACATGGGACATGCCGATGCAACAGGCATCATTCACCCGGATTATCCGTGGCTGAACCGTGCCATCGTTCTTGCCATCCTGTTCGGCTATTGTTCGGTCATTATGGTTACTTTATTGGGGCAAAGCCGTGTTTTCCTGAGCATGAGCCATGACGGACTACTTCCCCCCTTCTTTTCACACATCAACGAGAAGTTCCGTACACCGGCGCGCAGCAACCTCCTGTTTATGCTGATAGTGGGCCTGCTAGCCGCATTTGTTCCGGCACGCCTGGCGGGAGAGATGACCAGCATCGGTACACTGATGGCTTTCACACTGGTATGCGCAGCCGTCCTCGTAGTGCGAAAGACCATGCCGAACATACCCCGTTCATTTAAAACTCCGTTTGTGCCTCTCGTCCCCATTCTGGGAATACTCACTTGTCTGTGCATGATGCTTTTCCTTCCAGCCGATACCTGGATACGATTAGTACTGTGGATGCTGATCGGACTGGACATCTATGTCGGCTACGGCATGAAACACAGTAAACTGGAACATGGTGTGAAAAATCGCCGGGGACAATCGGCATTGAACATGATCGGCATTGCACTGTCTCTGCTTTGTGTCATTACCGGCTTATGGCATCAGCAGACTGTAGGTTGGAATGAAAGTAAAGCATTGCTGATCATCTCGTTTGTTTTCGCATTTACGCATTGTGCATATTATATGATGCGGATATGGAAAGGGACAACAAAACAAACGAATGACAACGGTTAACTCTGAGGAAAGGAGGTATATAAAACTGTTTTCACCACAGATTACACAGATTATCAAAAACAATGACCTGTGTTATCTGTGGTAGAAAAGTCTTATTCAACCGCTTGCATCACCTGCTTCGCTACTTCAATGCAGTCTCCTTCCGCCTCGGCAGAATAGGGATTGGCAGCTTTCGTCCAAGGTTCCTCTATGGCATAGAAATCAATTTCCGCAGGGGTCTTTCCCTCTATCCGCTGAGAAAGAAAGTCGAAATATAGTTTCCAACGCATGTAATAGAAATCTTTCAGCAAGCCGTTCCACTCTTTGTGAGCATAGTCTCGGAGACCACCGTAATCGGCCGCGTTCCGGTTACCCCAGGTCGTAATCTGTACACGGGCATTCCATTCGTACAATTCCTTTTCTTCGGGTGTATCACCCAACGCACGCGCCTCTTCAATCCACTTTCCTACTCGAAACTCCGGACGGGTTCCCAACAGTTTATCCTGCAACAAAATCAGGTCGAGGAACTTTCCCGATGCCAGTGCAAAGAGTTGTTTATCACCTGCACGATAAGCGGCAGTCACAGCTTTCTGCATCAGACGTCCCTTCTCTGCCAGTGCCTGGCGGACAATATCTACCAGATCGTATTCAAAATTATTGTTACCTTTAAAGCGATCGGCTACGGAAACCATCAGGCGGGCAGCTTCTATCACCTCCTGCGGACGGTAGTAATCTTTCATTTCCGACCAGCTGGACACCTGGTACACATCTTCCGCCGGACGGGCACAAAATACAGATTCGTGTGTCCCCTGCTGGGTCAGGTTCTTCGGCGAGTTATAAATAGAGTTCGCCAGATTGGTCCAGGCAGCCTGTACCACCGGATCATCAACGCCATAACGGGCTTTTACATACTCCTTCAGCCACTCTTCCTTCGTGAACCGGTCGGGACGCCAAGGCAGCTCCATCACCAGCTCGTACATCACCGGATTGTTTTCAATCCCTTCAGGAGTCATTCCCACCCCTTTCAGCGTAGCGCTTGCATGCGGATCGGCTTTGGCAAGATAGAAGTTATCGATCACATTGTCCATCTTTCCGTGCAATCCCACATTGCCACCATAATTCAAAAGCATACAATAGATCCAATCGTGCTGCCCGTATCCGTTCTTGCGATACCACTCGGAAGTAGAATCTCCCCACTGCGGACGGCACTCACTGGTCAGGTCAAGTATCAGCAAATCTCCAGCTTTCAGGTTCTCAATCATCTTGGGACGCGGATTTGCCTGCCAGGCCTGAGCCACCCAGACAGCCTTCGGATTGGCCTTCTTCATAGCTTTCATCACTGCCTTACCGGCTGCATCGAGGTCGACACCTGCAGTGTTTCCCTTCGTGAAAGGGGTCCATAGAGTAAAAGTTAGCTTTGCCGTACAGTTTCTCAAGTTCTTTGTAGTAAAGAGAAGAAATCTCCTCGAAACGCGGATCACTCGGTTGCAGGAACGCCGGACGACGGTAGCCGCACCATGTTCCCGGGTCGGATACGTTCAGGCCGAGTTTCTCTTCGCATTATGGGGTACCATACCGCAATAGCCCGGAAGCACCGGCTCTATACCGTATTCGCGCATACGCTTCAGGATCTTTTTTTGCAAAGCAATCTGCCGGGTATACCAGCTGTCGGGATTGGGACCACCCCAACCTTCCAAGTTATTCATCAGCCACCAGGCAAAAAATCCCGGACCCGAAATGAATTCATTGATCTCTGTCTTGGTATATCCCAACTTATCAAGTACATTGTGCCACACAGCCTCAGCTCCGGTCACCGCCAAAGGAATATTGATGCCGTGTAGAGCCATCCAGTCAATCTCTTTCTCCCATCGGTTCCAATCCCAGAAAGCCATAGAGTAAGAGAAAGTACAATAATTCAGGTCGTAGCGGTAGGGCAATGTTGTTTCCTGCGTTCTTTCTTTGTCACCGGCGGAAGTACAGCCGGCAGTTTCGCCTGCATTCCGTTCCATGAGAGATGAATACCTGCGTAATACTTCAGATACCAATTCAGCCCGGTGGCAATGCTTACATAGTTATTTCCACGAATAACGACTTTATCACCTTTCTGGTCGAGTTCAAAGAAGTCGGCATCGGACTTCACCTGCTCGATAATAAACTTCTTCGAAGCTCCTTTGTCAATGCGCTCCAACAATCCGGTTACCGGAAGCCATTGCCCAGAAGCGACACAAAGTAAAATTGTTAATAGTATTGATTTACGATTCATAAATAATATGCTTTAATTACAGTTTTATCCCATAATCCATTTCGCCTTCTTGCCCAGCACACGATAGACAGTCCACACAATCAGCCACGAAGCACCGAAGGCAAAAACAGACGCCACCGGTATCTGAATACCCAGAGGTACACCTAACGTACGTACCAACACTACGGAAGGGCCGGTAAAGAAATAGTGTATCATATAGATGCCGAAACCACACAAAGTGAGGTTGGCAAGTGCCTTCCTGATCCTCCGAATGGAAATTCACCTTCTTGCAAAGCATAAACACGGGAATGGTCATCATCACTACATTCAGGGAACAATAAGTGAAGAAGAGTTCGAGCATCTCGTCGCTAAACTCCGGCAAAGCCGTGATGTAGCGGAAGCCAAAGAAGGTAACGGCATATCCTATTACAAACATCGGCAGACCGATTGCCAGGATCTTACCCAAAGACCAGTCAAGGTTGCGCAGATAGTGTCCCAACAACAGATAGCCATTGAAACCGGCAAAGTAATAAAGCATGCCGAACGCATTCCATGAACAGGTTCCCCAAAGGTATTGTGCCACAAACTGGTTGTAGTATGGCAACAACAGAGTGACAGCCCATGCACCGAGAAACCACAGCTTCGCCTTATCGGATGCTTTCTCCACCCAGGCAGAAAAGACGGGGAGGTAAAGATACAGACCGATCAGCAGGTAAATATACCACATGTGTACATCTACTATGGAGAAATTAAAGGAATCTGAGCAATGTAGTCCAAAGAGACAGGCAGCGACTGGCGCATCACTTCCTCGCCCGAATAAGGGAAAAAGTCGAGAATGACTTCCGGTTTGATGCCCAACACTCCGGTGATCCAGGGAAACAGATTGTAGATAACGGACCAGATCAGAAACGGCCACAGGACGCGCGGAATGCGTTTCTTATAAAAGACAGAGATCTCGCCGCGCACCGGAAGAAGCAGTGCTCCGGTAATCATCACGAACAGGGGGACGCAAGGACGAAGCAAGGCTCCGTAGATGGCACCCCAGAGTTTTATTTCGCCAATATTGGGCGGTGTGCCCGGATAAAAGTTAAAAGGGTCTGTGCAGTGACAACAGACAACGGTAAACATGGCTACGAAGCGGACAACGTCCAGCCAGACAATGTGTTGAGGATTCTTTTGTAGTTCCATCGGTGGTTCGTTTTACTGATAATGATCAAGGTATTTATAATGAGAAGGCATCTGTATAACACAGCATACAGACGCCTCTCACTCGAGTTAAAATGATAAACAACTATTATTAATAGTCACTTACCCATTCTTATTTGTTGCTGCAAGAACCACAAGGGGGTTTTATTTGCTTAAAGAAGTCTTTCCCCTTGTCATCTACAAGAATAAATGCGGGGAGTCCTCTACTTCGATCTTCCAGATAGCTTCCATACCCAATTCCGGATATTCTACGCATTCGATGCTCTTGATATTGTTCTGGGCAAGGATAGCAGCCGGACCACCGATTGAACCAAGGTAGAAACCGCCATACTTCTTACAAGCATCGGTCACCTGCTGGCTACGGTTACCTTTTGCCAACATAATCATGCTGCCGCCATGGCTCTGGAACAAGTCCACATAGGGATCCATACGTCCGGCAGTAGTCGGTCCCATCGAACCGCAAGCCATGCCGGCAGGAGTTTTAGCCGGACCGGCATAATAAATCGGATGGTCTTTGATATATTGAGGCAGATCTTCGCCGCGATCCAGACGTTCTTTCAGTTTAGCGTGAGCGATATCACGGCCTACGATGATCGTACCGTTGAGTGACAGACGTGTAGCTACCGGATATTTAGTCAGTTCCTTCAGGATATCCGCCATCGGCTGGTTCAGGTCGATTTTCACTACATCGCCTTCACCTGCGCCACGCAGTTCTGCGGGAATCAGACTGCCCGGATTAGAATCGAGTTTTTCAATCCAGATACCGTCTTTATTGATCTTACATTTGATGTTACGGTCGGCAGAACAAGATACACCCAAGCCCACCGGACAAGAAGCTCCGTGACGGGGCAGACGGATGATACGTACATCGTGTGCCAGATATTTACCGCCAAACTGTGCTCCCAAACCGATCTTTTGGGCTTCGGCAAGTACCTCTTTCTCCAGTTCTACGTCGCGGAAAGCACGACCATACTCATTACCGGTAGTCGGCAACTCGTCGTAATAGTGGGTAGAAGCCAGTTTCACAGTCAGCAGATTCTTCTCAGCCGAAGTACCGCCGATAACGAATGCAATATGATAAGGAGGACAAGCCGCTGTACCCAGTGTCTTCATCTTCTCAACCAGGAACGGAACCAGAGTGCCCGGATTCAGGATCGCTTTTGTCTCCTGATACAGATAAGTCTTATTGGCAGAACCACCACCCTTGGTCACACACAGGAATTTGTACTCCATGCCTTCCGTAGCCTCGATATCGATCTGGGCCGGCAGATTGCACTTCGTGTTCACCTCGTCGTACATGTTGAGCGGAGCATTCTGTGAATAACGCAGGTTTTCTTCCGTATATGTCTTGTAAACACCCAATGACAAAGCTTCTTCATCGCAATAGCCTGTCCATACCTGCTGTCCTTTTTCACCGTGGATGATAGCCGTACCGGTATCCTGGCAGAAAGGAAGTATACCTTTGGCAGCCACTTCAGCGTTGCGCAGGAAAGTCAATGCCACGTATTTGTCGTTTTCACTTGCTTCCGGGTCGCTCAGAATCTTCGCTACCTGCTCGTTGTGCGCACGGCGAAGCATGAAAGATACGTCGCGGAAAGCAGTATTAGCCATCGCTGTCAGACCTTCTTTCTGTACTTTCAGCACAGGTGTTCCTTCGAACTCGCTTACTGACACATAGTCTTTGGTAAGCAGATAATACTCGGTTTTATCTTCCCCATGTTCGAACATAGGTTGATACTTAAACGGAGGTGTTGCCATATCTCTTAATTTTATTACGTAATGTTAGTTAGTGAGGCAAAGGTAAGAATAGTTTTCCAAAGTATGAATAAAGTGGCAGATTTTGTCAAGAGCGGATTTACTTATTATTAACGTTCGGAAGGCGTTTCCACAGAAAAGCGGGAGCCATTCCGGAAGAGAGCTCTCTTCTGCAAGATGCCGGTGTCTGTTCGGGCAAATGCCAGTGTCTGTTTTGGGCGAAGCAAGGCTCTCCGGAGCACGAAGCAACCGTCTTGAAGGGTTGGAAAGCCACAGGGTTGGAGACACCGGAAGGCAGGGATACAAAAAAAGAGGAAGCTTCGCGGGCTTCCTCTTCTATGGCATTCTAATTTGAATCTAAATCATGAATCTGTTAGCAAAGATACAACATCGGAGTGCCAAAGCCAAGCATTCCGGTGATTATTTTAATTGTTTGCCCGGTACAACGGATAGGCTGCCTGCAGTATCTTGTTCTTCAAAAGCGGTGAATAATCGGGACGCTCGTTCAGGAAGCGTACCACTTCTTCGTAAGCCGATGAACCGAGATGATTGCCCAGCAAAGCTGCCGCCCAATTTTTGGGAAAGAAAATATCTCCGGTGCGTTGTACCTCTTCCAGCACCTCCAGTCCCGGACGAATGTACTTCACCGACTGATCCTCACGCAACGGATGGTTCAGGTATCGAATGACAGCAGTCGTCCAAGGCTCTATCCGGCGGTTTTCTGCCGCCAGCAGGCTGTTGAACAGAGTATCGAGCCGCGCAGTATCGGATACGGCTGCCCGTGAGATAAAGTCGAACTGCCGCAAACGATCCGGATCGTCAATACGTGCCCGCTGTGTGCGGAGTATCTGTTCGCTCTCCAAAGGCATGCGAATAGCCAGTTCGTAGGCTAAAGTTGTATAATCCTGTCGGTTCAGATGTTTGTCGGACTGCTGTTGCCACAAAATGTAGAGCTTCTTCACCATCGGTTCGGAAATGGCATTCTGCATGAAAAGGCGCATCAATTGTATCCGGCACGAAGGCAACGGATGATTCTGTGTCATCGTATAAATGCGGGCTTCTACTTCTGCCCGGTTTGCCGGAGCTATCTCCCACATGACATTCGCCAGATAACCACTGGCTGTAGAAGCCACCAAAGCGTTCTTCTCGGCCGGAAGCCCTGTTATCAGGCTGTTGACCCAGTCGTCCGCCGAGATGTGTTTGGCCAGATAATTTTCATAGAGCACCATCAGCAGCGATTGGCGGGCCGTATCATCTTCTATCTCCCACCAATGTGCCGCCAGCCAATGCAGAGCAGGCTCGTCGGGCACAAATACCCCATAGCCTCTACCATCGGTATTGGGCAATACGCGCGAAGGCACAAACGGAAGTTGCATCCGGAACAGGGTATCTGTCATATTCACCCGGATCACCGAATCGCGCTCTCCGCAAAGAGTAACGGCAAAACGTTGCGGCCAGAACAATCCCCGGTTGTAGGGATCATGCTGGCGAATTTCCAGTTCTTGCCCGTCTGTCCGGAAAGTTAACGTAGGCATCCCTTTCCGGTTCACCCATCATCACTGAAGGCGGCCAGGTCCTCGGTCGTCTTACTGTCCAGAATACGGATCAGGTCGTCCCAGGTGGCATTATCGTACGAGTAGGTCTTCAGGTACTCCTGTATACCACTCCGGAAATTGGTTTCCCCCATCTTGTCGACCAGTTTTTCCATCATCACGGGAGCCTTGTTATAGATGATCTGCCCATAGATCAATCCGGCATTACGCAAGTTATCAAGCGGTTGGCGGATGGCATTCGTCCCCATAGTACGATCCTCGGAAAGTGAAGCTGCCGTAAAGGTCTTGAGTTTATTCTGGGTGTGATTGATCTCCGGAAACAGGGGTTCGACAATCCGGGCTGCAAAATAGTTGGCAAAAACTTCTTTAGTCCATACGTCGTCAAACCAATCCATGGTAACCAAATCGCCAAACCACATGTGCGACGTTTCATGGGCAATCAGCTCAGCCCGATTCAACTCCTCGTCCGGCGTAGGGTGTTCACTCAGGAAAATCCCGTTATCATTATATAAGGTAGCCCCTGTATGTTCCATCCCGCCAAACTGAAAACCGGGCAGAACAATAAAATCGTACTTGGCAAACGGATATGCAATGCCAGTATACTCTTCAAGCCAATGGAGCGATGCCATCACCTGCCCGAAGACAATATCCAACTGAGCTACTTTCTTAGGATCGGTCTCCCGGTAATAAGCAGCGATGGTACGTCCGTCCCGGGTATACTCCCGACGCTCCAACTTTCCGGCTACAAACGAGAACAGGTACGTACTAAGAGGTTCGGTCGGTGCAAAACAGACGGTCTTACGATCGTCGGTTACCGTCTCACTCCGGATGTATGTATTAGAAACAGCTTTCCAGTCTGCGGGAAGTTCAAGCTGTAAAGTGAACTCCGCCTTCAAATTGGGCTGCTCAAAACAGGGGAATACGGTACGGGCACGGTCGGGCACCAGCAATGTGTAGAGGTATTCGTCGTTCCGGTTCAGTGACTGATTGCCGGCGGTGAAACGAATCCGTATTCCATTCGCTCCTTCCACTGTCGACGAAGCAGGCAGAATGATGTGCTCATTCTCAAAACGCACCTTGTCCACCGGCACTCCGTTGGCTATAACCTCTTTGATCTTCTCACGCTCTTCCCGAAAGTCTATCAGGACTTCCTGTCGGGAAGCCAAATCAAAGCGCAAGGTAATATCGCCCTCAATGGCAGCCTCTTTCTGTCGCGGGATATTGAAACTAAGTTCATACTTCAGATTCTTAATCTGGGCCTTGCGGTGCCCGGCTAGTTCCCTGGAAACGCCGGCATCATAAAAACGAGGGTTCTTTTCTGCTGCCCGGTTACAACCGGACAGCAGAATGAACCCGATCATTCCAAATAAGATATGTATTTTCATAGTAAATATTATATAACTCGTACCCTCTCTCACGCCAATTGCCCGATGCGGTTAATCAGTTCTTCTCCCAAAGCGGTCTTATCATCAATATGCTTCAGCACGGCGGTAACAAACGGATTACTCTCAAAATCGCCGCGAACCTGACCGAAGTCGAGCTTCATTTCGTCACGTGAACCGTCGGCACCAAAGCCCGTCATAGACGAAAGTGAGAACTCCTTGCGAGCATCATCGTATACCATGCGGTCAAGTCCTACCACCGCTTCACGCCAGGCGCGAACGATGGCGATGATATCTTTGCTGTAATGGTTTCGGGATTCAAGCCATAAAATTCCTGTATCTTATGGTAAGCCCATGTCCATTCGTAAGTATAGTAATTATCGTGCATGGCGGCAAAACAGGCATTCATACTCTTCAGACGGTTAATCTCACCGCTTTCAATGCCGTCTATCAGCTTCTCCACTTCACTTTTGGGAGCAATCAAACCGGCAATATCCACCCATTCGCCTACCCCGATTTCCGTATCCGGCTTCAGACGCCGGCGTATCTCTTCATTATCTTTAAAGTTGATCCCTTCAAGACGCTTGATGATGGAGTTGCCAAGAAACTTATGGATGGCTATCTCGTAATAGCGTATACCGCTATTCAACGAGGAGTTTTTAATTTTGGCACTCTGATAAGAGTAGATTTCGAAGTCTCGCCCGACACCCTCTTCAACTCTTTCAGGATAGAGCGTCCCTTAAACATCTTCTGAATGGTATACGGACTGAGAAGGTTATAGTTGATATAATCCAGCCGGTTCGGGTCTGTACGTTTGTCACGTTTCGGCCACTTTTGGGCATCACGGATGGTACCCACACTACGCAGGTTGACTCCCGGAACCAGATACGTGGTATTCTGTTGCTCAATCAGGTAGGAGAAAGGCAGGTTCGATGTATCGGCATGGTTCACATGACGCCCCATCACCAGCGAAAAAGCGCCTACACGGGCCGGCCATAAGATGTATGAATCGGAAGTAGTCTTAGCTCCCCTTTCCAACGTTCCTTGATGAATCGGTCCCAGTTTATACATGTGATTGCTCTGATTCGATCCTGAACCGGCGTTCATAAACGAGAACATACCGGCTATCAGTAAGGTCGATTTATGATGGGTGACGGTGTACGGCCCGGCAAAAATAGCACATGCTTCACCGTTCTCTCCTTGGCAGTTGCTAAAGAACAGCGAGTCGGAAGCGGAATAATTGTGCCCCAACTGACAGGCTTGTCCCACAAAACAACGGGTCAGCATGGCCCCGTCGTCGACATGGGAACCGGAGGAAATAATAAAATCATCGCAAATAACGCCGTGTCCGATATGCACCGGGGCAGACTCGTTACTGTTGATGCTCCCATTGTACAGACGGCACGTCCCGCAGATCCGGCAGAAATCCCCGATACGCACATTCTTGATAGAACCGGTATTGAGAATCATCACATGGTTGCCGATGGTTCCCACCGCCGAAGCGTGTTTATTGGAATAATAGTCTGTAATCTCTTTCATCCGGCTGATCAGTTCCGGACGATGCCGGTAAAGAGCCAGGATATAGGCTTGATGGGCAGAGAGTTTGTCGTTAATCAGCACTTCACGACCTCCCGTCTCGTTCAGTACGGCAGTTTCTACCCGTTGCCAAACTGAGTCAAGCCGTCCACCAGGATGATATCTACATTCTCAATGAAAGTATTGTTTCCTATCTCATAGTTGGCAATGTAGTTCTGAATGTTCTCGATACAGCAATTATCACCAACAGTCACATTATGCAGGGTGACATGTCTCAGGCCGGAATGTTTTTTGATTCCACCCGGCAGGATAAAATCCGAATGGAACACTCCCAGTTTCACCTCACCCGAGAAACGGGTGTGATGTACAAATTCGGTTGTGAACTCTTCGGCTACTGCAACCTTATTCCAGTCATCGGCCAGACACGACTGGCTCTTCAACTGAAGCACTTCATCTTCAGTCAGTCTACGGTAAGTCTTTCCCATACTCCTCTTGTTACAAACTACAAATTACTCTTCTTCTTCGTAGGTCTGATAAAGAAAGTCATTATAGGGATACTTCTGTACGTGCAATTCTTTCACTCGCTGATAAACCACACTCTTCAGTTCGTCTATATTGATTTTCTCACGGGCGGAGATGAACAGGCAATTGTCCTCCATCTTGGCCATCCACGTTTTCATCAGTTCTTCGAGTGTCAAGTTTTCCTTTGTTTTGGGGGTAAGGTCGTCCGGCGCCTTTTCTACATAAGTATAGGCGTCTATCTTATTGAATATTAAAATCATCGGTTTCCCGCCTCCTCCGATATCGGCCAGCGTTTTGTTCACCACCTCAATCTGTTCTTCAAATCCGGGATGCGAAATATCTACTACATGAACCAACAAGTCGGCCTCACGTACTTCGTCGAGGGTCGACTTAAAGGAATCTACCAAGTCAGTAGGTAACTTACGGATAAACCCGACGGTATCGGAGAGCAAGAAAGGCAGATTATCGATAATCACCTTGCGCACCGTCGTATCGAGTGTGGCAAACAGCTTGTTCTCCGCAAAGACTTCACTCTTGGCCAACAGGTTCATCATGGTCGATTTGCCAACGTTGGTGTAACCCACCAAGGCCACACGGATCATACGCCCGCGGTTCTTGCGCTGGGTAGACTTCTGTTTATCTATTTCAGCAAGGCGTTCTTTAAGCAGCGACATACGGTTCAGGATGATACGGCGGTCCATCTCCAACTGGGTCTCACCCGGACCGCGAAGTCCTACCGAACCGCCTTTACCACTTCCGGAACCACCACCCTGACGCTCAAGGTGAGTCCAAAGGCGTTGCAGACGGGGCAACATGTATTTATACTGGGCCAGCTCCACCTGAGTTTTAGCGTTGGCAGTCTGGGCACGCATGGCAAATATATCGAGAATCAGCGAAGTACGGTCCAGTATCTTCACCTTCAGTTCCGCTTCGATGTTACGTATCTGCTTGGCTGAAAGTTCGTCATCAAAATGACCATTCCCACTTCCCGGTCTTCTTCAGCCTCTATCCTTATATATTCTTTTATTTCTTCCAGTTTTCCTTTCCCTACATAAGTCACTGAGTTAGCCGTCGGCAACTTCTGCGTAAACCTTTTCACTACTTCCGCCCCGGCTGTCTCAGCCAGAAATGCCAGTTCGTCGAGATACTCGTTAGTCTTGCGTTCATCTTGCGTCTGCGTAATGAGACCCACCAGAACAGCTGTTTCGACTTTGGCTTCGGATATTACAAATTCTTTCATTCTACTTTATACCTTATTATAATATGGCGACAAATATAGCTATTTTCGTAACATACTAAAAGAAAAAATCGCCCAAGTGTTTCTACCTGAGCGATTCTTTATTATTTATTGACTATTTATTTATTAATATCTTTATTGAGCAACAACTCAACCTGAGGTATGGGCCAAGTATATTTTTCATCGGACGGACCGACATTGATCGTCTCATTCTCGCCTACTTTAATGAAGTGTTCACCACGCCTCATAATGTCGATACCACGAATACCCTCACCAATGAATTCAAGGCGCTTCTCATTGTAAATTGCCTCTTTCAGTGCATCACCCGACAGATTATCGATGTTCAACGGATCGGTAGCCGCATCCACCGAGCGGCCTCTGACTTGTTTCAACAGGCTTTTGGCCGTAGCTTCGCCCCCGGCTTTGTTTGCATAACACTCGGCAAGATCCAGCAATGTTTCGGCATAACGGAAGATGGGTACCCACTGCAATTTAGTTTTTGCATCCGTAAACTTCATCAACAAGTCTTTCTCTCCCTTAAAGGCTATGATACGCTTATCGGTAGCCAACGAATAATCAGGTTTTGACATAATCCCGCTCTTTGTATCGATCAGCATAATCTTGCCATCATAATAATATTCTGCCAATGACTGCTGAGTGTTCGGGATATTAGTGTCTGCCATTGGCAAAGAGAAGATACTCTCCTGACTGAAGTACGGAGCCTTATAAATCAATGTTACGTCTTCCGGCAAACTATATCCGGTCACCAATTCTCCGGCTGTAATGGCTTTGTCCCATTCGTTCATTGCCATATAAACTCTCATCTTAAGCATGTTAGCAGCAGCCTGAGTAGCATGTGTGACCCCTGTATAAGTATTCACTTCGGTATCCAATGCCGAAATGTTCTCCAAGTCAGACAGAATGTGTTCATAAATCTGCTTTACCGTAGAGCGGGGCATATTGTTGTTTTCAGTTCCGGCTTCGGCAGTAAGACGCAACGGAACAGATTTTGCATCGGGATTCACAGAATACGGAGTCGGATACAAATTATTCAAATAGTAGTATGCCAAAGCCCTGACAAACTTAGCTTCCTGCACATAGCGGTCATAATTCTCACCGGCAACTTCCCTGGCACCTTCAAGAGACTGAAGGAAAGTATTTACTTTATTAATGGCCAGATAAGCGTATGTCCAAGTGTCGGCATTCTCGGCATCCGTAATGCCTACATTCATGTTGTAGGTATTGAACAAAGTCACCAGGTTGTTCGAGATATTAATAACATCATCTCCCCTGTTGTCAAACACCAGATAGGACTTACCTCCCATCAAGGACTTAGTCCCCGTGTTCTTGATTGCAGCATACAAGCCGTTCAGAGTTGCCTCGATTCGGGTAGGACTTGTGAAAATATCGTTCTCGTTTACATATAATGGAGGCTCCTGATCGAGGAAGCTGCTGCTGCAACTACCTAAAAAGAGAGAAGCACATAATGTCGAAAATAAAATTATCTTTTTCATTGTAGTTTCTTTTATCTGTTACTATAAAACCATATTAGAATGTCAGATTCACACCGATTGTATACGTACGTGCCTGAGGTAACGTATTCTTATCCGTACCACCTGACAAAGTCGCACTCTCTACGTTGGTTAGTGTCTCCGGATCCATACCGCTATAACCTGTAATCACGAACAGGTTCTGAGCCTGGACGTAAAGACGAAGTGCAGAGATTCCCACAGCTTTCGACCAGTTCTTTGTATTGAATGTATAGCCCAGTGACACATTCTTCAAACGTAAATAATCTCCTCTTTCCACTAAGTCGCTGATAGGCAATGCCGAACCATTAGAGTAATTATCACCGTATATCGGCATAGGATACTCTGCATGTGTGCGTTCCGGAGTCCAGTACTTCTTATATACATCTTTAGAGTTATTCCAGTAACGCATATCGCTCACACTGGCTTTAGTTCCGTTATAAATCTTATTACCTCCCGAGAATTGGAAAAACAGAGAAAGGTCGAAACCTTTATACTTGAAGTTATTGGTCCAGCCACCGTACCAGGTAGGAAGTGTATTTCCACAATCAACAGGTTCAAATTCACCGGCATATTCTGTTCCATCTTCATAGAACCATCCCCCTTTTTCGAACATCAGTAAGGTTCTGTCACCTTCTGGAGTAATAAATACCCTACGCCCCGACTTGGGATCTACTCCGGCAGTTGGGTAGAGATACAGACGTCCGATAGATTTTCCCGGTACAGTGATATTCGTAATCTCTAAACCGCCATTATCCCCTTTCAGAATATTCTCTACACCGTCAGCCAGTGAGATCACCTTGTTCTTGTTAGTCGTAATGTTAAAGCTGGTTTCCCATGTAAACTGACTGTTTCTTATCACATCGGCCGAGACGGTCAGTTCAATACCGCTATTCTTCATCTTTCCGGCATTGGTAGTAATGATATTGCCCGGAATACCTTTGGACGGTGATTGAGGTACATCCAGAATCAAATCGGAAGACTTCGTATAATAGTAGTCAAAGTCCACACTGATTCTATCCAGCAATCGTGCATTGAAACCAATACTATATTTTTCCGAAGATTCCCATTCAGGTTCGGATCGGCAATCTGAGCCAGGCCATAAGTACCGTTTATACCATAGTTGTAGCTTGAATAGAATGATTTCGAAGCATAATCGTAAATATCAGTGTTACCAACCACACCATAGCTTCCCTTTATCTTCAAGTCGTCGACTACATTACGCAAGGGTTTGAAGAACCCTTCCTCGGATACGCGCCATGCAGCGGAAACACCTCCGAAATTACCCCAACGATTCTTCTCACTCAAAGCGGAATAACCATCGCGACGGTAGTTAAGAGATACAATGTATTTAGAAGCATAATCATAGTTGATACGTCCGAAATAAGAGACCATGGTATTGTTGGACAAGCTACCACCGGCAGTTGCCGAACCAAAAGGACCTTGGAATACAACAAATTTATCATCCTGTAAATCTTTACGCTGTGCGGTCCAACGAGAGTTATTTCTTTCAGACGCTTCCGTACCAGCCAGCAAATTAAAGTTATTCTGCCCTAAAGAGAAATTATAAGTTGCCGTATTAGTCCAAGTCCATCTGTTGTTCTTGGTATTATAGGCATTTGCCAGACCTTTGCTATTTACTCCATCACCATGCAGCGGAGACCAGAAACGCTGTTCCTCAATACGTGCATAGTCCACACCGTACTGAGTCTTCAATGACAGCCCCTTCAACGGAGTTGCTTCGGCATAAAATACTCCGATGAAACGGGTTACGTCAGAACTCAATCCATTGCCCAAAGACAAAATGGCAGCCGGATTAGAGAATGTACTGAATACCGTATTCCTCCATAACCCAAACCTTGAGCCAGATAGTAGGGAGTACCATCTTCATTATACATCGGCAAGTTAGGCGCATTGATCAATGCCAGACGCGGAAATCCTCCTACCGCAAAGTTGGAACCTCTACGGGCAGCATCTACGTAAGATGTCGTTCCGGTTGTCACGTTGGTATTCATTCCAACCTTCAACCAGTCGGTTGCCTGCACGTTAATATTAGCCTTTACTCCCAAACGGTCATATTTATCACCTTTCACAATACCTTCTTGCGTTGTATAGTTACCGGATAGATAATACCGCACTTTATCCGATCCGCCACTTACAGCAACAGAGTGACTCTGTGACAATCCGTTTTGGAAGGCAGCATCTTTCCAGTCAGTATCTACATAGTTACCATTGGCATCTTTCATCATGTTAAACGCTTTGTTACCATAAGGAGAAACATAGCCGGTAGTCAGTGACAATTCATCTGTCCCATAACGGTTCTTTACGGCCAAATTCTTGAAGTCGACATATTCCTGTGCATTCATCATTTCATAGAAATCGGTTGCATTTGAGAAACCGACAAAACCATCATAGCTTACTTTGACTTTACCACTTTGTCCTTGCTTAGTGGTAATCAAGATAACTCCATTCGCAGCACGCGAACCATACAACGCAGCTGCCGCCGCATCCTTCAATACATCCATAGATACAATATCGGCCGGATTAATATCAGCCAGTGCGTTGGCATTAGCCAAATAAGAGATTGCCTGATTCGATAGGAACTCCATCGACAACATGCAGAGGAGAAGTACCGGAAGTAATCGAGTTCACACCACGTACCCGCACAATCGGGGCCTGCCCTACACCTGCTGACGGAGTGGTGATACTAACACCTGACGCACGTCCCTGAAGCATCTGATCAAAACTTACACTTGGCACATCTTTCAAAGCGTCCGCTCTTACAGTAGATACAGATGCGGTCACCGTACGAGCACTTTGTGTTCCGTAAGCAACTACCACAACCTCGTCAAGTGCTTTTGAGTCTGTTTTTAATATTACTCTAATATTAGGTGCAATTGCTACCTCAGCGGTCTGCATACCAATATATGAAATCTGCAAAGTCTTTGCAGAACTTGGTATACCAGATAATGTAAATTTACCATCTACATCAGTAATAACACCTACAGTGGTGCCTTTAGCCAATACAGAGGCTCCAACAACTGGTTGCCGTCTTCTTCAGAAATAACAACACCTGTTACCTTCTGAGTTTGGGCAGTTACTAGACCTATACCCATAAAAGGCAAGTCAATAACAGCATTAATTTTCTTTTCATAAATTCTCTCTTAAAGTTTAACTTTACATTAATTGTTTCTTTACTCTAACAAAATGCAAATATATTAAGAAATATGAAACAGACAATCATTTTTATAAAAAACCTTGCAAATATAACAAATCGTTATCTAAAAGCACAGTTTTATGTCTAATAACATAGAAATCCGCCTTAAAAACGTAAACGGAGTTTATATTGCTAACATGTTGCAGGCACTATTCATATACATTTTTGCATATTTTTGTGTGTTTAAGCCTTAATAAGAGCTAAAATAATGCTTGTTTTTCTGTTAAGGAAGTTTTTATAAATATAAATTAGCCACTTTTTCAAAAGTCGAATTAGTTATTTCTATATAAAAATAGCAGGTTTTAGCAGATATTAAATCTTATTCAATTTTAATATAGTACCCAAGCACGTCTTATTTGTCCATAGTATTAATTAAAAATAAAGGAAATGGATAAAATTATTTACAGTTTGGTGTATAATAGGAAAAAGAGCCTGAATAAAAGGGTATGGCATTAGTACAGGTTGAGGCCTATTTAAACAGAAAAAAGAAATATTTCTCTACCAAAGTTTACTTGAGTCCCGATCAATGGGATTTTAAGAAGAGAATGGTTAAGAACCATCCTAATGCAGATGCTATCAATCACATGCTTTACGAGTTTATGGCAGAAATAGAGAAGAAAGAGTTGGGATTGTGGCAACAGGGGAAACAGATTTCATTGGATTCATTAAAGAATTCTATGGAAAATCAAGACGACAGCACTTCATTTATTGCATTTTTCCGCAACGAAATAGCAAAATCTTCATTGAAGGAAAGTACAAAACGCAATCATCTCTCAACATTAGAATTATTAAGGAGTTATAAGAAGGATGTGTCATTTTCTGAATTGACTTTTGAATTTATATCCTCATTGATCACTATCTTCAGCAAAAGGATATCATACTAACACAATTGCGAAACACATGAAACATCTAAAGCGTCATATTAATGTAGCCATAAATAAAGAATATATGGAAATACAGAAATATGCCTTTCGGAAATATAAGATCAAGAGTGTTGAGAATAATCATACTCACCTCTCTCCGGAGGAATTAGGAAAGATTGAAAGTCTGGAATTGGGGGGACGGTTCACTAAACTGGAAAAGACCAAAGATGCTTTCCTCTTTTGTTGTTATGCGGGATTACGATATTCTGACTTCACCAACTTATCCCCTGAAAACATAGTGAAAATGCATCAAGAAACTTGGCTTATTTATAAATCTGTGAAAACGAACACGGAAGTACGTCTTCCGCTTTATCTTTTATTTGAGGGGAAAGGAATAGAAGTCTTGAATAAATATCAAGATGATCTTGCCGATTTTTTTAAGCTTAGAGATAATTCAAATGTGAATAAGGAACTATTGATCATAGCAAAATTATCAGGGCTAAATAAACGTATTTCGTTCCATACCGCTCGCCATACCAATGCCACATTATTAATATACAGTGGAGTCAATATTACTACTGTACAAAAGCTATTGGGACATAAAAGTGTGAAAACAACACAGGTTTATACTAATATAATGGACATAACTATTGTAAGAGACTTAGAAAAGTCTAAAAATAATCATAAAGTATCTTATATGTAACAAAGATTTAAGCCTTACGTAAATGTATTGACTATTAACATTGTTAACACGAATCACAGTTCTCAAATATCGCTTCTAGAAAGAACTTGTTTTCTAATTGAAAATCACTAATTCTTTGCATGTAGGAAGTTAGTTTTAACATTGAGTTAAAACTAACTTCCTACATGCAAATGTAAATGATTTAATTGGCTGTTTATTAAACACATAAGCTTATTAATCCCATTATGGAGAAATTTAGGTTTGTATTCTCTGTCTTTTATATAAATATCAAATTAGTAATTATCTTTTTCATCTCTAAGCCATTTATGTGAGATAATAATAATAGACTGCTTTATGACTTCTTTTCGTTTGGAACTATTAAGTATAACATTCTTTTTCAGTCGTATACTTTTTAATCTATATTTCATTCACAATAAGCGGATTACATTTACAATAGTGGGAGATCGATATAGGGATTATTTGATTTTTATTACTAGCGCTCTTATAATATGTAATTGATATTCAGATATATAATCATTAATATTGTATTATAGGTAAAAGTTCTCGGTATTGCTATAAAACTCTTATAATAAAGAAGTTATGATATAATTGTAGTTCTGCAAAGACTTTGCAGATTTCATATATTGGTATGCAGACTGTTGAAGTAGCAATTAAGCCTGTTGTGAAGATTACGCTGAAGCCTGATACTGAAGTATTAGACGAAGTAGTTGTAACAGGATATGGTAACTTTAAAAAGTCATCTTTCACGGGAGCAGCATCGAGTATTACAACGGAAAAACTTCAAGACGTTCCTTCTTTGAGTGTACAGGATAAACTTGCAGGTTCAGTTGCCGGTGTACAGATTACATCTACTTCCGGACAACCGGGTGCTGTGGAATCTGTGCGTATCCGTGGAATGGGATCAATCAATGCCGGTAATGATCCGTTGTATGTGATTGACGGAGTACCTGTAATGACCGGTGACGCCAGTGAATTTACTTACTCTCAGTCTGGTAACAGCTTACTGTCTACTATTAACAGTAATGATATCGAGTCAATGACAGTAATTAAAGATGCAGCGGCTGCTTCGCTTTACGGTTCGCGTGCTGCAAATGGTGTTATTGTAATTACTACGAAAAAAGGGGCTTCAGGAAAATTGAAACTCAATGTAAGGGCTGACTGGGGATTCTCTAACAAGGCTATTGATTATCGTCCTATTCTGAATGGTGAAGACAGACGTGACATTTTGTATATGGGTTTAAAGAACTATGCTCTAAATTCAGGTAAGGATGAAACTTATGCCGTGAACTATGCAGATAATAATATTGATAAATATGCTGCAAAACCTTGGAGTGGATATACTGATTGGGAAGATGTTCTTTTCAGAAATGGTTCTCATCAGAATTATGAAGTGAATGCCCAAGGAGGAAATGAGCGGACTAAGTTTTATACTTCATTCGGATATACCAAACAGGAAGGTATTACACTTCAGTCCGGTTACGAGCGTATTACGGACGTGCAAATATGAGCCATACGGCGGATCGCGTTACAATCGAGGCAAGTACGATGTTTACGAATTCAACTCAGAATGTAAACTCGGAAGGAACAAGTTTCTCAAGCCCTATCATGTGTCTGGCCATGACAGCTTCTCCTTCTACATTCCCATATAACGAAGACGGTACATTCAGCACGAGTTTCCCTGCTTTGAATGGTGCCAATCCCCTTCAAACTGCAACATATAATTATGATCGCAGTACAATTGTACGTACCCTGAACACACTGTCTGCAACGTGGAATATTTGGGATAACTTGAATATTAAAGAAACTTTAGGTTATGATTTTAACCAAACAAATAATCGTGTGTGGTGGGATCCGCGTTCTAATGATGGACGTTCTTCAAAAGGAGTATTTCAGCGCTATATGATGAACAGAAGCAAATTGAATACTCAAACTCAGCTGACTTATAACAAGACATTTGCGGAACACCACAATATCGATGTATTGTTAGGTTTCGAAACAGAAGATTATAAGTACGATTATACCTATACTAATGGTAATACTTATCCATCTTACTTACCGGAAATTACGAATGCAGGCGTTTCTAGAGGTGCCAGTAACATTAACAGTTATCGAATGACCTCCTACTTGGGACGTTTAAATTATGATTATGCCGGCAAATATTATGTAAGTGGTAGTTTCCGTCGTGATGGTAGCTCACGTTTATCAAGAGACAGCCGTTGGGGTAATTTCTGGTCAGTATCTGGTTCGTGGAGACTTTCACAAGAAGCATTTATGGAGTCATTATCTAATGTTATTACTGATGCTAAAATACGTGCTTCTTACGGTGTAAATGGTACACAACCCAAAGACTACTATGGATATATGGGGGTATATGAGTTTGGATATAATTATAATGGGAATGGTGGTTCGTCAGAGGCACGTTTCTATAATCCCAGTCTGAAATGGGAAAAGAACTATGCTACAAACATTGGTATTGACCTTACATTATTCAATAGATTGACTGTTTCTGCAGAGTGGTATAATCGTGAAACAAAAGACTTGTTAATGGATAAACCGATTTCTGCAGCAGTAGGTGTTATCAATAGTTCGGGTGTTGCTAATATGCTCGTTAACGTTGGTTCAATGAGAAACCGTGGTTTTGAATTGGAATTGAAGTCCACTAACATTCAAAACAAAGACCTTCTTTGGACTACTTCTTTGAACATAGGACACAACAAGAATAAACTGACCAAACTGGATGGTGAACAACAGGAAATTATCAGTGGAGTTTCTATCCATCGTGTAGGTCAACCATATTACTCAATCTATGCGTATGAGTATGCAGGTGTCGATCCTCAGACAGGTAAAGAACTGTATTATATAAATGGTGAAGACGGCAGTCGTGAAACAACAACAAATTCTGCTGCCGCTAATAAAACAATCATTGGTTCTATCGAACCTAAAGTACAAGGCGGATTGACCAATTATGTTAGTTGGAAATTTATTGATTTCAACTTGACCCTGACTTATTCACTGGGTGGACATGCTTATGATTACGCCACCTGGCTGCAATCTAATGGAGGTACCTATCATTATTTAGGTAATGTTCCGGCTTATTATAAAATGGAAGATACTTGGCAGAAAACAGGTGATAATGCCAAACTGCCGCAATTTGCATACGGTAATGCCAATAAAGCTTCTTCTCGCTGGTTGATGTCTACCGATCATTTACGTGTAAAGAATATGACCTTGGGATTCACTTTACCTCAAAGTTGGTCGTCTAAAGCCGGTATAAGTAAGTTAAGAGCTTATGTTTCAGGAAACAACCTATTGACTTGGAAGAAAAAGAGCTTGTACGTTGATCCGGAAGTTCCTGTTGACGGATTGTGTACATTCGAAACTCCGGCTCTCCGGACTGTTACATTTGGTCTTGAAATCGGTTTTAATCAAGTAGAAACAATTTATGAAAAAGAATTTATGAAAAGATATATAAATCAATAACACTGGTTGCTGCTATTTTAAGTTTGTCTTCCTGCGGGAATGATTGGCTGGATAGAAAACCTGCCGACGGGATTCCATCAGAAGATGCTATCACTAACTATAATGACGCTCTGACTGCACGTACAGGTATGTATGATGGCATTCAGGGAAACTCCAATGCTACCAGCTATTATGGTGCCCGTATGTTTTATTACGGCGATGTTCGTGCTGACGATATGCAGGCAAGAACTCAAGGTATGCGTTCATCATCGTGCTATGAGATGCTCTACACTGTAGATGACGCTCCTAACATGTGGAATATACCTTATAATGTAATCCGTCGTGCCAACCGTTTGATCGAAGCGATCAATGAAAAAAAGGTAACTGATGCAACGGAAGCACAAATTGGTAAAATATATTCAGAAGCATTGGTTGTCAGGGCATTGGTTCATTTTGACTTGGTAAGAATCTATGGTATGCCTTATACGGCCGACAACGGAGCTTCTTTGGGGGTACCGGTTATCGTGAAACCTTTGGAAAGAAATGATTTGCCCTCCAGAAATACAGTGGCAGAAGTTTATACACAAGTTATCACAGACTTGACTGATGCTATTAACTCAGGTTATCTTGCTAAAGATCAGACTCCGGATATATTAATGAATGGGCAGCAAAAGCCTTGCTTACCAGGGTTTATCTGACTAAAGGTGATAATGAGAATGCACTCAAAGTTGCTGAAGATATTATAACCAATTCTCCATATAAGCTTTGGACTAACGAGGAATATGTAATGCATGGTATAAAAGCAATGGAGCGCATACAAACGAAATGATTTTTGAAGTTGTAAATGCAAGTAATGATGACTGGACTGACCGTAATGGTATTGCTTATTTGCTGAATGAAAACGGATATGCGGATGCAATAGTGACAAAGAGCTTTATGAATATGTTGAGTCAGGATCCTAAAGATGTTCGTATAGGTATGGTACTGCCTGCTCAATATGATAAGGATCTTCAAGAAGAATATGGCGATGCGAAAATCTTCATTAATAAATTTCCGGCGGATAAAGACGATGTAGGTGAAATGCGTTTAAATAATCTGCCATTACTTCGTCTTTCGGAAGTTTATCTGAGTGCTGCAGAAGCGGCAGCTAAACTTGGAGGGCATCAGGATAAAGCAGCCAAATATCTGAATGAAATTGTTCAGAGAGCAAATCCGGAGGCCAAAGCCATTTCGGAAGCAGATGCTACAGTAGAAAGAATTATTCTTGAAAGGAGAAAAGAAATGATTGGTGAAGGGCAACGTTACTTTGATGCATTGCGCAATAATGAAACAATCGTTCGCTATAAAGATGAAGGTGATAAGGGATATCATTATTCATTGATTAAAGAATCGCAAAGCTTTGACCGTACCTACTTCAGAGCTATACTTCCGATACCTGTTGATGAAACCAATGTGAATCCTAATTTGAGAGCTCAACAAAATCCCGGATATTAATTGTGGTTTAATAACATAATCAAAAGGCTGCTTTCCTAAAAAGGAAGCAGCCTTTTTTATTACACATGAATTGAATTTCTTATTAGGCTCCATTATGATATTTGTTGTATATTAATCAAGGATGTCATTAATCATTTTACAATCGAAAGTTATTATCTGTTTTGAGATATCTATGGGAAGTGTTTTGAAAAATACTTATCTCATAAACTATCTGTAATTGTGATACTGCCATAAATTTCTACCATTGGGAAAGGAATAAAATATCTATATAAAGCTAGTCGTCACTTGCTGCCGCGGGAAAAACAGTAGAATAATAATGGGACAAATGGTCTTATTACTTCTGATAATTAGATTATTACGTAACTTTTATAAGATATATAAAGTACAACTAATTGAGGTTTTCAGAAAAACAGATCATCTGTAATATGCAGATAATAAGATATTTATTAAATACAGTTTCTTTCTATACTAAGTTCAATCTGAATTTGTAATAATCATATTATAAGATAGTTAGCACATACTACAGTTCTGCAAAGACTTTGCAGATTTCGTACATCGGAATGCAGACTGCTGAGGTAGCAATTAGGCCTGTTGTGAAAATTATATTAAAACCAGACACTGAAGTCCTTGATGAAGTAGTAGTAACAGGATATGGTACTTTTAAAAAATCAACTTTTACGGGTGCGGCATCTACTATGGCTACAGAAAAGTTACAAGATATACCGACTATGGCCATTGAGGATAAACTTGCAGGTTCTATTCCGGGAGTACAAATCAGTTCATTTTCAGGAGCACCGGGAGCTACTACATCTGTACGTATTCGTGGAATGGGCTCCATGAATGCAGGAAATGATCCTTTATATGTGATTGATGGTACTCCAGTACAGTCAGGGAATATCAGTGCTTTTAATACTCGAATACGGGGAAGGATATAATAGTACCGGTACCAATGTATTGGCAACTTTAAACAGTAACGATATAGAATCGATAACAGTTATCAAAGACGCTGCTGCAGCGTCTTTATATGGTTCACGTGCTGCTAATGGCGTTATTGTGATCACCACTAAAAGGGGAGCTACAGGAAAGACTCAGTTCAACTTCCGTAGCGACTGGGGATTTTCCAATATAGCAGTTAATTACCGTCCGACCTTAAATGGAGATGATCGGCGTGAACTGATTAAGTTTGGTTTGAAAAACTATTATATGGATGAAGAAGGCATGACTGCAGCTCAAGCTGAAATTGCCTTGGAAGATGATATTGATGCTTTTGCTGCAAAACCAGTTAATGGTTGGACTAATTGGAAAGAGATCTTATTCAAGAATGGCAGTCACCAAAATTACGAAATCAGTGCCCAGGGAGGAACAGAAAAAACCAAATTCTATACATCTTTGGCTTATGCAAAGCAAGAAGGAATCACTGCACGATCCGGCTTAGAGCGCATGACAGGTAATGCAAATCTTTCTCACGAAACAGGACGTGTAAAAGTGGAAGCTTCTACTTTATTTTCACGTATTCTTCAAAATATGACTAATGAAGGTACTTCTTTTGCCAGTCCTATCATGAATGCTTTTTGGACTGCATCACCTTCCACTGTACCTTATAATGAGGATGGAACATTTAGTTCTAATTTTCCTTTAACGAATGGTGCAAATCCTGTGCAAACTCGGACATATAATTATGATCGTAATGCAATTACTCGTTCTTTCAATACTTTGGCAGCCACTGTTACTCTTTGGGATGAGTTGAAACTACGTGAAAAAATAGCCTTTGATTATACTTCCTCAATAGAGTCTGTATGGTGGGATCCACGTAGTAATGACGGACGTTCCTCCAATGGCGTATTCCAACGTTATAACCGAACATTGGAAACATTGACAACCCAAACCCAGTTGACTTATATTAAAACATTTGCTCAAAAGCATAATTTAGATGCTTTACTTGGTTTTGAAACTGAAGACTTCACAGACTCGTGGGTATATACTCATGGTTCTCAGTATCCTGGCTATAAAAATGAAATAGCAAATGCAGGAGAAACATCTTCTAATAGTAACCGTGATAAATCTCGTTTAACTTCTTTCTTAGGACGTGTAAATTATAATTTTGATAATACATACTATGCAGGCGTTAGTTATCGCCGTGATGGAAGTTCTCGTTTGTCAAGGGATAATCGTTGGGGAAATTTTTGGTCAATATCCGGATCTTGGAGATTTATGCAAGAATCATTTTTAGAGTCTATAAAAAATGTAATAACAGATGGTAAACTCCGTTTGTCATATGGCGTAAATGGGACACAACCAAGTACTTTTTATAGTTATATGATCAATATGTATAGAGCCGGACAAATTTATAACGGCCAGTCAGGTATGGGAGTTATCGGTATTGGTAGTCCTGATTTGAAATGGGAAAAGAATAAGGCTTTTAATCTTGGGTTGGATTTAACCTTTTGGGATCGTTTAAGCCTTACTTTGGATTATTATACGCGTAAAACAAATGATTTGTTAATGAATAAACGGATTTCGTATGTTCCGGGCTATTATGATCCAATAAGTTTCGCCCCTACTACTTTGCAGAATGTAGGTTCATTAGAGAATAAAGGTGTTGAAATTAGTCTGTCATCAACAAATATGCAGACTCAGGACTTGATCTGGACAACTACTTTTAACATTGGACATAATAAGAATAAGCTGGTCAAACTGGATGGTATTCAGACAGATGAGATTGATGGCGCATTAATACATCGAGTAGGTGAACCATATTATTCTTACTACATGTTTGAATATGCAGGAGTTGATCCGAAAACCGGTAATGAGATGTATTATAAAAATGATGGAACCAATGAGACTACAACATTGACTTCTGAAGCGCAGAAAGTAATAGTCGGGCATCATGATCCGAAAGTAGAGGGAGGATTGACCAATTTCGTAAAATGGAAATTTATTGACCTTAATCTGACACTGACTTATTCATTAGGAGGGAAGGCAGTAGATTATGCAACTTGGCTACACGATAATGGCGGTACTTATACGTCTTATGGCGCAGTTCCTTCATACTATAAATTGGAAGATATGTGGAAACAGGAAGGTGACAATGCTAAATTACCGAAATTTAAATACGGTAATTCACGTGTACTGTCGTCACGTTGGTTGATGCCCACTGACTATCTCCGTCTGAAAAACCTGTCATTGGGTTTCTCTGCCCCAAAGGCTTATTGTCTAAGATGGGTATCTCCAAAGCAAGGGTTTACTTCTCTGCTAACAATCTGCTGACTTGGAAATCAAAAGATTTGCTGGTTGATCCCGAAATGCCGGTAGATGGTTTATGTACTTTCGAAATGCCTGCATTAAGAACATATACATTTGGTCTCGAAATTGGTTTTAATAATCTAAAAAGAAAATAAGTATGAAGAGTACAATATATAAAGCATTGATAGGTGCTACTTTAATCATCGGCCTATCTTCGTGTGTAAACAATTGGTTGGATGTAGAACCAGGCGATCAAGTCGAAGCAGATGAGGCTGTCACTACAAGTGCTGACCTTTCTTCTGTGCGCGCCGGTATGTATCAGATAATTAAAGGAACATCCGACTTTAAGGACTATTATGCTGCCCGTATGTTTTATTACGGTGAGGTACGAGGTGAAGATATGCAAACGGAAAAGTCCGGCAGCCGTTCTCAGCTATGTTATGATATGACCTATTCAACAGCTGATAATGCACCCAGTATCTGGCAAACACCTTATATTGTGATTGGACGCGCAAACCGAATTATTGAAGCTGCAGAAAGTGGAAAACTGACTGATAAAGAAGAGGCTGCGGATATTATTGCCCAATATGCAGCAGAAGCAAAAGTTGCTCGGGCTATGGCTCATTTTGATTTGGTACGTGTATACGGTAAAACATATACAGCCCCTGATGCTCCCAACTCTTTGGGTATTCCTGTGGTTACCACAGTATTAGGTTCAGATAGTAAGTTAATCAGAAATACAGTTTCTGAGGTCTACACACAAGTGATTAAAGATTTGAATGAAGCTATAAATTCTAAGGCGCTATCAGAATCTTCTACCCCGGATATATTAATTTATGGGCAGCAAAGGCTTTATTATCAAGAGTATACTTAACTCAAGGTGATAATCAAAAATCATTGGATGTTGCTGAAGATATCATTAAAAATTCTCCTTATAAACTTTGGAAGAATGAAGAATATGTGGGTGCATGGAGTAAAATAAGTGGAGTTCATTCTAACGAGATGCTTTTTGAAATAGCTATCACCGGTTCCACAGACTGGACAGATCGTGAAGGTATTGCTTACTTATATAATGAAGATGGGTATGCAGACATAATTGCCACTAAAAAATTTCTCGATCTACTTAATGAAGATCCGAATGACGTACGTTTGGGTGTGTTTTTAGCTCCAACCACTAAAGATTTCAAGAAATTATATGGGACAAATACTGTATTTCTGAACAAATATCCAGCAGATGGACTGAGCGATTTACGTTATAATAATGTTCCGTTAGTCCGTTTGTCTGAGGTATATTTAAATGCAGCAGAGGCTGCTGCCAAGCTAGGGAATCAGAATGATAAAGCTGTAGAATATTTGGATGCAATTGTTAAACGGGCTAATCCGAATAAAACAGTAAAGGGTACAACCGTTACAGTAGATAGAGTTTTATTAGAGAGAAGAAAAGAATTAATAGGTGAAGGACATCGCTTTTTTGATGCAATGCGTAATAATGAAACCGTTATTCGTTATACATCGAAAGAAGACCAAGGCTGGCAACAAGCATTGAAAGAGGAAGCACGTAGTTTTAATCGTGATTTCTACAAGACTTTATTACCAATTCCTCAAGATGAAATTGATGCAAATCCGTCAATGAAAGATCAGCAGAATACAGGATATTAATCAAGGGAAATATAATCTGTATTTACCATTTAATAATAAGGCTACTATATCTGAAACTGGATATAGTAGTCTTATTATTTATATCTATATGATTATGCTGGACAAAGTAAGAACAGAACCTCTCAAATCAGAAGATATTTAAGAGAATATTCAACATTTATTTTGTGCAAAAATTGAAGAAAGGTAAAATTCTCTACAATTAGAAATTTTATCAGAAATATATACATGTAAAATTGAGATATTATCTGAAGAATAAAAATGGTAGATTTATTATTGAAATGAACAAACATTATAGCATTGAGTTTTAGACTGTTATCAAGATATTAGAGTACTATATAATGTATCACATGAAGTCTTTTAAAATTTTAGATTACATTATCTAATTGATTATCAAATAACTAACGCAAGCTTTGTGTGTTTTTACTAAGTTCAATTACCGTTGATAACAATCACATTATAAGGAAGTTAGATCGTGTTACAGTTCTGCAAAGACTTTGCAGATTTCGTACATCGGAATGCAGACTGCTGAGGTAGCAATTGCACCGGTAATCAAAGTGATATTAAAGACTGATGCTAAGGCACTTGACGAAGTTGTAGTAACAGCAATGGGTATCTCAAAAGAGAAAAAAGCGTTAGGATATGCTGTGCAGGATGTTAAAGGAGATAAGCTGACTCAGGCTTCAAGCAGCAACCTTTCCAGCGCTTTGCAAGGTAAGGTTTCAGGAGTGGAAATATCTCCGTCATCAGGTATGCCGGGTGCTTCTTCTAAAATGACTATTCGCGGTTCACGTTCATTTACAGGAGATAATACTCCATTGTACGTAGTAGATGGTATGCCTATCTCATCATCTACTGACTTGGACACTTTCAACTCTGTTACAGGCTCCGACTATGCGAACCGTGCGGTAGATATCGACCCGAATGACATTGAGAGCATCAACATCCTGAAAGGCCAGGCTGCTTCTGCTCTGTATGGTATGCGTGCATCAAACGGTGTGGTAGTAATCACCACCAAGAGCGGTAAAGGCGCACGTAAAGGTAAACCGGAAGTTACAATCAATACAGGTCTTTCATTCGATAAGGTCTCTACCATGCCCGATTTCCAAAAAGAATTCGCACAAGGATTCAACGGTGCTTTTAGCCCGTCTGACTCTCGTTCATGGGGACCTCTGATTTCAGAACTTGCCAATGACCCTAAATATGGTGGTAACACAGACAACAGTTACACTCAGAAATTCGGAAAGCATCAGGGACAATATTATGTAGACCAACGTGCCAAGGCAGGACTGGACCCATGGGCTACTCCCCGTGCATACGACAATGCTAAAGATTTCTTCAATACAGGTGTTACCTGGAACAGCAGTGCAAACGTAGCACAAAGCCTTGATAAAGGAAGTTATTCTTTGTCATTAGGCAGCACTACAGCAAACGGTATTGTACCTTCAACCGGTATGGATCGTTATAATGCAAAACTGACTGCACAAGCTCAGCTGAGCAAGAATTGGTCAACTGGTTTCAACGGAAACTTCGTTTACTCTAAAATCAAGAAACAGACCGGCGCCAACAACGGTATCATGGCAACGGTATACGGTGCACCGTCAAGCTACGATTTAGGCGGTATCCCATCACACGCTGAAGGTGACCCTTATACTCAGAACACGTATCGCTCTACAACCGGTTTCGACGGTGCTTATTGGGCAGTTGAAAACAACTCTTTTAAAGAACGTACCCAACGTTTCTTTGGAAATGCATTCGCTAAGTATTCTACCGATTTCGGTACCGAGGATCATAAACTGGATGTAAAATACCAGTTAGGTACCGATGCTTATACCACTAACTATACCGACACATGGGGATATGGACACTCCAACGGAACAGGTAGCATTGAAGAGCAAAGCGTTACAAACAATGAAATAAATTCATTGTTAACTGTTACTTATGACTGGAAAATCACTCCGGAACTTGATTTAAACGTGTTATATGGTAATGAATTAGTCGATAATTCTTCAAAATACAAATACAATCTCGGAAGTAACTTCAATTTCCCGGATGGAACCATATAGCTAACGCATCAATCTATTCGTCTACAGGAACCTATCATCGCGAGCGTACCGTTGGTAATTTCGGTAACATTTCATTAGCATACCGTAACATGTTGTATTTGAATGCAACTGTCCGCAATGATATTGTTTCGTCTATGCCACGCAACAACCGTTCATTCACTTATCCTTCAGTTTCACTCGGTTTCATTTTTACCGAACTGGAAGCATTGAAAAACGATGTTTTGACTTATGGTAAAATCCGTGCTTCTTATGCAGAAGTAGGTCAGGCAGGTACCTATTATCCTTCTTACTATAGAACACCGGTTTACGGCGGCGGATTCTCATCAGGTACTCCTATACAATATCCTATCGGATCAATCAGCTCATATATCCCATACTACAAGATTTATGATCCGAATCTGAAACCCCAAAACACCAAATCATACGAAATCGGTGCAGACTTCAGCTTCTGGAATGGTTTGATCTCACTGAATTACACCTATTCTCGCCAGAATGTGAAAGATCAGATTTTCGAAGTACCCTTGGCTACTTCTACCGGATATAGCGAATTGATCACCAATGGTGGTTCCGTACATACCAATTCACACGAAATCACTTTGAGTGTGAATCCAATTCAGACAAAGAACTTCAACTGGGATTTTGCATTTAACTTCTCAAAAATCGATAACTACGTTGATAAACTGGCGCCCGGTGTATCAAGCATCATGTTAGGAGGTTTTGTTGATCCGCAGGTACGTTTGAGCGCAGGAGACAAATTCCCGGTTATCTATGGTACAAGCTATCAAAGAAACGAGGAAGGCCAGATTGTCGTAGATGAAAACGGTATGCCGACATTAGGTGAAAACAGAGTATTAGGAAATGTATCTCCGGACTTCAGAATGGGCTTCAATACAACATTTGAATTCTACAAATTCCGTCTTTCGGCCGTACTCGATTGGAAACAAGGTGGATGCATGTATGCCGGATCCGTTTCAACACTCGATTATTACGGTGTTACTCAGAAATCAGCAGACTATCGTAAAGCAGATCACTTCTACTTTGAGAAACCAGCCGTTAAACAATTAGCCGACGGTTCTTATGCACCCAACGATATTAAAATCAGCGGTGAAAATGCTTATAACTATTTCGACAGACTGAGTACAATCTCTGAGGCCGGAGTATATGGTTCTTCATTCCTGAAACTACGTGAAATCGCCCTCAGCTATCCGGTACTGAATAAATCTTATTTAGGAGTTACAGTGAATGTCTTTGCACGTAACCTGTTGCTTTGGTCAGAAATGGATAATGGTATTGACCCCGAATCATCACAGGGAAACAACAACATGGCCGGTGCCTTTGAGCGTTTCTCTCTTCCGGGAACATCAAGCTATGGTTTTGGTATTACAGTTAAATTCAAAAAAGACAAAAATGAAACCATTTTTTAATTTTCCAAAGGTATCTTGTCTGTGGCATTGATTTCCGTTGCATTTGCTTCCTGCTCGGAAGACACAATGGACAACATCAATAAAGACAAAGACCATACAACCAGTGTTCCTGCCAAATTCATTTTGGCGGATGTAATCACAGCAACCGCATTTAGCAACATCGGAGGTGACTTTAATACATATTATTCTACTTATGTAGAACATATGGTTGGAGTGGATAACCAATTGGCAAATGCGGAGAAACGTAACGGAGAGCCCTCGGCATCCTCTACTTTTAACAATGTATGGGGCAATTTATACTCTACATTGAAGAATGCACGTATCGCTATTAATATCAGTTCTAATGAAGTTACGGGCAATTATACGACAAAAGGTATCGGTGAAGTATTGGCAGCAATTAATGCCGGACTGATCGCAGACTCATTCGGTGACACTCCTTTCAGCCAGGCTGCCCTTCCCGAATTAGCAAACGGACAACCTCAGTTTCTGACTCCGGAATTAGACAAACAGGAAGCAATTTATACTGATATTATGGAATATCTGGATGCTGCAATAACCGATCTACCTAAAGGTGATAAAAGTGACAAGATAAGAGACTATGATTTTATATATGGGGGTAAAGGCGAAGCTTGGTTAAAACTTGCCTATGGATTGAAAGCTCGCTATACAATGCACCTACTAGCTCGTTCTTCTTCAAAAGAAGCCGATTTACAGAAGATATTAGAGTATGTGGACAAATCATATACATCTATTGAGGAGCAGGCCGCATTTGCTATCTATGATGCAACAAACATCAACCCCCTATTTGACTTCCAATGGAGTCGTGACGGATTAGCAGCCAGCAAAAGTTTCGCAGATAAGTTGATTGAACGTAACGACCCGAGACTACGCCGCATCTTCTGTATTGGTCAGGGTATGACAACTGAAGAAGATAAAGCCGTATCTGTCCAAGTAACAGGTGCTGACGACCCTAGATTCTTAATGGCTGACAATGGTACAGCAGAGCCTGTTAAGTATACATATAACACTCCTATATTCGTATATTCACAGACATGTCCGACCTTACTTATGAGCTATCATGAGTTACTCTTCCTGAAAGCTGAAGCATTAGCTCGGTTAAATAGAAAAGACGAGGCAGCCGAAGCTTTAAAAGATGCTGTAGTAGCAGCTATTGCAAATGCCGAGACAGGAGTTTCAGCTGCATTCAGCGCCCCACAGTAGAAATTTACGGAGGTGTTAAAGAAACTACTAAAGCGATTACAGCTACTGAAGCAGAAGAGTATTTCACAAACAATGTAAAACCATTGTTCGATGCCAATCCGGTAAAAGAGGTAATGGTACAGAAATATATTGCATTCCTTGGAGCTTTCGGCGAAACAACAGAATGTTACAACGATGTACGTCGTTTGAAAGCAATGGGTGAAGAGTACATCAAACTAGACAATCCCTATAAATTCCGCTTCGCGCACCTTATGGAGCAGATGACGTAAGTGCAAACCCGAACGTAGAAGCCGCCTTCGGAAACGGTCAGTATGTATATACCGATCCAGTTTGGTGGGCCGGTGGTAGCCGCTAATTAAAAGAATACTTTCTAAAGTATTGACCCAATCGAAAAGAATGCCCGGATTGCACTATGTAATCCGGGCATTTTATTCCTTAAATAATATCCAATTCTTTATTTAAAGCAGCCCTTCTTTCAAGATACCTACCAATATCGGGTGTAATCCACTAACAAAACACTCGACTGCAATCACCATCAGGATAAGCCCCATCAAACGCATCATCACATTGTTTCCCGTTTCGCCCAACACTTTGACCAATCGGGTAGAAGCGCGCAATATCAGAAAAGTAATAAAATAAATCAAAGCAATAATGCCAATTAGCGTTCCCTTCATCTCAATCGTATGGGCATCTTCCATTAGCACGATAGCATTTGCTATTGCGCCCGGACCACAAAGCATCGGTATGGCAAGTGGAGTAATCGAAATATCATCCGCATAAGTTTTAATCTCTTCGTCTTTCAATTTCATTGGAGTATACCGGGCCTGCAACATATCAAAACCAATCTTAAAAATGATAACCCCACCTGCAATACGGAATCCATTGGTAGAAATACCAAAGAACTTAAAAAGGAATTGTCCGGCAAAAACAAATACCATTAAAGTGATAAACGAAACGAAAGTAGCACGGCGAACAACAGCTTGTCGCTCCTTATCAGTCATACCATGGGTCATGGTTAAAAAGACAGGCATTGTTCCCAAGGGGTTAGTCAACGTAAAGAAAGAGGTAAAACAGAGTAAAGCGAAAGGTAAGAGAGTGTCCATAGTTGTATTTTTATGCGTTCTATATTGAACGCAAAAATACAATATATCTATAAATGTTACAATAGTTCCATCAACTCTTTCAAATCAGTCACTAAATAAGTAGGACGGAACGGAAAATCGGCACGCCCAGACACATTATAATAAGCCTGATGCATCCTATGCCATTGGCACCTGTAATATCCGCTTCCCAACTATCACCTATCATTAGCGATTCACGCAGTTCGGACTGTGTAGCCGACAAAGCAAAATAAAATATTTCCGGCCAAGGCTTCATCACCCCCAGATCCTCCGAAAGAATTATTTTATTAAAATAGGTATCGATACCTGACGAACGCATCTTGCGGGATTGCAACTCTCTAAAGCCATTTGAAAGAATATATAGATTATATTTGGGTGCCAAATACGAAAGTACCTCTTCTGCATACGGCATTAACCGACTTTTAGTAGGAATGATCGAGAAAAAATCATCAGAATAACGTTTTGCAAGCATTTCATTATCTATACCAACAGCTTGTAAAGGATATAAAAAACGCTGTCGGTTCAGTTCCTCTTTAGTCACCTGTCCGTTTCCGTACTCAACCCACAGCTCCGTATTCCGTCTTTGGTAAAGAGAATAAAAATGAGAGAACGAATCGAAATACTGTCCCAGTCTATATTTGTCATAAACTTCCTCAAACGTATCATACGCATTTTGAGAAAAGGCCCAAAGAGTATCATCCAAATCAAAAAACAGGTTCTTATATTTCATATTAAAGTATCGGGTACAGTTCAAAAAGAAGGCACGGACTACTTGCTGTGCAATCCGTGCCCTTATCAGCTATAATTATTTTATACAATTTACTTAACTTGGATAACCAAATACTTAGATACACTCCAGAATTCTTTCGGGTTTGTAATCTTCAGAGTCAACTGGCCCTTATCATCTTTAACCAGTTCATAAGATTTGGCAGGATGAGTGGTGAGTAACTCAGCACGTTTTGAATATAACTTAATCTCCTTAGTAGTACGGATATCAATCTGAGTAAAATAATCCTTGTTAAAATCGGCACTTTTCAGCACATCTCCTTTTTCAAGAATCTTCTGAGTCTTAAGTTCCGACTTGGTACCGAACACAAACCATGCGCTATTAATTGCTTTATCCTGCTCAGCTACGGTCTTGGCTTTTGCTTCGTTCTCGGCAGCCAACGATTCTTTATCAGCAGTCAGACCGGTTACAGCGGCATCCAATTCCTGAATACGGATATTCTTAGAAGCCAATTCAGCCTGAAGTTCCTCAATACGTTGAGTTTTGGCAACCAATTCCTGAGTCAAAGACTCAACAGCCTTCTTCAGCTGTGCCGAATTATTCTTACTACTCTTCAACATAGCCTGCAATTTAGCGATCTGTGCCTTGTTCTCTTCCATCTGTTTTGTGATGAATTCGATATCAGATGCTATTTGCTGTTTTGCAGTAGCAGAGTTCTCAGAGATAGTTCCACGAGTCAAATCTACGCGACTCTCGGCTGCATTTATTTTACGGAATCCTTCCTGAACCTCATTGAAAGTACCCATCATTTCATCCAATTCGGCGTTCCTCTGGGTCAACTCCATCAAAAGAGAATCATTTTCTGCCTTCAGGTCTTTACTTCCACCACCCAGGCCGTTACACGAAGCCAACATAGCTGCGCATACTAATAAAATTGCTAACTTTTTCATACGATTACATTTTACGTTTTTAAATGAAGTTATTATTAATCGTCTATTCCTGCAAGTACAATCACAATCTCGCCCCGAGGGTCGGTAGCGGTAAAGTGTTCTATCAGTTCACTCAAAGTGCCGCGAACCGTTTCTTCGTGAATCTTTGAAATCTCACGAGATACAGACACTTGGCGCTCAGGCCCGAAATATTCGGCAAACTGTGTCAACGTTTTCAACAAACGATGGGGTGATTCATAAAATACCATCGTCCTGTGTTCATCTACCAGTGATTTTAACTTTGTCATGCGCCCCTTCTTCTGAGGCAAAAAGCCTTCGAAACAAAATTTCTCGTTTGGCAATCCCGACGCAACCAATGCCGGAACAAAAGCTGTAGCACCCGGCAAACATTGCACCTCGATACCGTTACGTACACATTCACGAACCACAAGAAAGCCCGGATCAGAGATTCCCGGCGTTCCAGCATCCGAAATCAAAGCGATTGTTTCGCCTGCCTTTATTCTATTAACAACACTCTCCACCGTTTTATGTTCATTAAACTTATGGTGGGATTGCATTACATTTTTAATTTCAAAGTGTTTCAGCAAGATTCCGGAAGTACGGGTATCTTCAGCCAGAATCAAGTCGGCCTCCTTCAGAACTTTAATAGCTCTGAATGTCATATCCTCCAAATTTCCGACCGGTGTCGGTACCACATATAGTTTTCCCATATCTCTCTTTAAATATTCATTATATAAAATGTTTCCTGAGAAGCTCTACAAAATCATTCATAGCTTCATTTTCTTCATCGACCTTGATCTTTGAAGACAGAAAAACAAGAGCTGCATCCAATGAACTCATTTCACCAATCTGATGCAACACATTATTCATCTGTTCCATACTTCCTCCGAACAATTCACGGGAGAAGCGAAACGAATCATTCAAGCTGATCGAACGACGCAAATCACCTGCAGTTTTGATACGTTCGGCCAAGATGGGTGAAGAAGCCACTCTAGTCTCAACTTTCACAGTCGGTTCCTCTGATTGTGGAACCGATACCGATTCGAATACTTCTTCTTTTTCATCAGCCACAGGATCAAGTTCCACAGTAGGTACCTGTTCGATAACCGCTTCAGACAAACTCAACGGCCCAGGCTCGACTGCCTCCTGGGAGTCTTCTGCTACTGCGGCTTCTTCGTTTTTTTCTGGAATGTCAGCCACAGTTTCTTTTAAAGCCGGGATTTCCACAACCTCTATTGTTTCCGTTACAGGTCTGTTCTCCGGACTTTCAGAAGCGTCGGCCGCTATCACAGGCTTTGCATCCAACAGCTCCAATAATGCATCCAGTCGTCCTCGCATTTGCACAATATTTCTTCGTGCCACTCCGCGCAAAACGGAATCCGGTTCGCGTGAAATGATTTCCATCAGGTACTTAAGCTCCTGAATATCCAGCTCTATGTCGTTCAGCAATGCTTGCATATCTACATCTGAATTTCTCTTTGAATGACTTGGCAAATGTAGAAATAAATAATGAAAAACACTGAGAAGCCAATAAAACTATTACTTTTGCAAGCAATTATAACATACATCAGCATGGTATTATTTTCAGAAGATCATATACAAGAGACTAGAAGAAGAGGAAGAATCGAAGTAATTTGCGGCTCTATGTTTTCCGGAAAAACGGAAGAGTTGATTCGCCGCATGAAGCGGGCTAAGTTCGCTCGTCAACGTGTAGAGATATTCAAACCTGCCATTGACACCCGCTATTCGGAAGGCGACGTTGTTTCACACGACAGTAATTCCATTTCCTCCACACCCATTGACTCTTCTGCAAGCATTTTGCTCTTTACATCCGAAATAGATGTAGTAGGCATCGACGAGGCACAGTTCTTCGACAGTGGATTGATAGATGTATGCAATCAACTGGCCAATAACGGGGTGCGTGTCATTATAGCCGGATTGGACATGGATTTCAAAGGAATTCCTTTGGCCCGATGCCCGCTCTATGCGCTATTGCCGACGAAGTTTCGAAAGTACATGCCATCTGCGTGAAATGCGGACAGTTGGCTTCTTTTCACACCGTACCGTAAAGAATGACAAACAAGTTCTACTGGGGAAACAGCCCAATACGAGCCGCTCTGTCGGGAATGTTACCAACGCGCTTTACAAGAAGATCGAGAAAATCATAAGGACCTCACGGCAGTAAAGCCAAGTCATACCGATGAGGTCGCACATCAAATATCAGGTTATCATGGAAAGGAAAAAATTACATTTGATAGTTTCATACGCGGTTCTATCTGCTGTGCGCTCATTGTGGGATTACTCATACTTTTTAAAAGGCTCAGCGGTGTATTGCTACCTTTTTCGTAGCATGGCTCATCGCTTATATGATTTACCCACTCGTCAAATTCTTCCAGTACAAATTACGTTTCAAAAGTAGAATCATTTCTATTTTCTGCGCGTTGTTCAGTATTACCATAGTGGGTATTTCCCTTTTCTATCTGCTGGTGCCTCCCATGCTTGCCGAAATGGGACGCATGAACGATCTACTGGTAACCTATCTGACCAATGGTGCCTACAGTTCCGGCACTGTCCCTCCTACTCTTTCGGAGTTTATCCACAAGCACATTGACCTTCAGGCACTCAACCGTATCCTGAGTGAAGAGAATATAATGAATACCATTAAAGAAACGGTCCCTAAACTCTGGGCCCTTGTCGCGGAATCCATCAATATCCTGTTTAGTGTCTTTGCTTCTTTCATTATTCTATTATATGTAGTTTTTATTCTGCTCGACTATGAGTCTATAGCCGAAGGCTGGCTACACTTGCTTCCAGGTAAATACCGTACTTTCGCTTCCAATCTGGTGAATGATATTCAGGATGGCATGAACCGTTATTTCCGTGGGCAAGCCTTTGTTGCTTTTGTGTAGGGATTTTGTTCAGCATTGGATTCCTGATCATTGATTTCCCGATGGCCATTGCTCTAGGGCTATTTATCGGAGCACTCAACATGGTACCCTACCTACAAATCATCGGCTTCCTGCCCACCATCGTACTTGCCATCCTTAAGGCTGCTGATACCGGTGAAAACTTCTGGGTAATTCTGGCAGGTGCTCTTATTGTATTCATCGTTGTCCAAGCCATTCAAGACGGTTTCCTTGTCCCTCGAATTATGGGAAAGATCACAGGACTCAACCCTGCTATTATTCTCTTATCCCTTTCCATTTGGGGATCTTTACTCGGAATGCTAGGCATGATCATAGCACTCCCACTCACCACTTTGATGTTGTCCTATTATCAGCGTTTCATTATCAACAAAGAAAAATAAAATATGACAGGCACGAAGTCACTGATAATCAATCAGCAGAGGAAAATACTAAAAATAAATGAAACTTTTTCATCCAAAAGCTTGCAGATATAAAAAAGTCACTACCTTTGCACCCGCAATCAGGAAATAACTGATACGCAAATAAGGATTGATTCGCTAGCTCAGCAGGTAGAGCACAACACTTTTAATGTTGGGGTCCTGGGTTCGAGCCCCAGGCGGATCACTGAGAACAAAAGAAAATCAATCAAATCCCTGATAATCAAGCATTATCAGGGATTTCTTTCTGGTAGGTGGCAGAAAATAGCCGTTTCAAGCATATTATCGGTGGATAAAATCAAAATTAAGACTTGCAGCAATCTGATTTTCAAAATATTACAAAAACAACAACAGTACCTTTTAGGTATTTTCCAATCTCACCGGAACTCTAAACAAATTGCACGAAAATCAACAAAAAGATTTCAGTATCCATAAAGGAAATAGAGAAACTGATCTCCGAAAAGGAAACAGTAGTGGAATATCCTCTTTTCAGTCCGGACAAATAGCAGTTCTTATAGACGAACTTTACCACAACTTATGTGATAGACCTCAGCCTACGGAGAAAATATCGCAAAGAATAACAAATGTGAAGGAGGAGTTGAGACAGCCTATTCAAGAACCGGACAATCGGCTACATCTGTATTCCAAAGGAGTAAGTCCGAACTTTCGCTTGAAAGCAGTAGAGAAATGAGCATGATATTCATAACCGACACACGCCCCAATCTCCTGTATCGTCTTACTGCTGTCCAATAGATAGCGACAAGCCATCTTCATGCGATACTCAAAGATGTGACCAAATACGGTTGTACCAAATACTGTCTTAAATCCTCGCTTAAGCGTACATTCATTGGTACCCACCCGCAATGCCAGCTGGTGAAGTGACGGAGGATTTAGATATTCCTGCTCAATAATGGCCCTAGCATGATGAATTTTATCACATGTTATCCCGATAGTACATGAGCAATGAAGATAATTTTCTTCTTCCTGCCCGGCCAGAAAAGTGAAAGGATCTCCCGTATCTTAGCATCTGCATACATAGATGCCATATTGCCATTGAGTTGTGAAAGTCTGATATCGTGCAACGCTTTATAAACACCCGACCAAACGGACGATTTTTCCGGTACGCCCTGTACTGACCATTACAAAGGACGGTTTCAAAATCTTTACCGCCCAGCAAATCGGGATAGTGTATGGCAAGTTCACGGAGATAATCATGTGACAGCATGATTTCCATCATATGGAATGGCGTGTTTTAGGAAAGTGAACACAAGAGTCTACCCCGTCACATTTTAACAAATTGGCATCTCCTTTATTCCACTCCTCACTTCGGATTACAGAGTTATAACAACAGGTAGCATGTCCTGCAAAGTGGCACAAAACCAAACGGCATGATAGTCGTCAGCCCGAGTATATATTTTAATAGGTTCTTCACTGGATATATGTTGATCCATAATCGAAAACAACGGGTAGATATCTCTTCAAATGTCGCTTTCAAATACGTATTGTCAATCCGGTAGTTATTTTTCCGTCCGTTTTCCTTTTACGATGTTCGGCATGGGCCATTCCAACACCATTTCACACAAATCATGTTTCATTAACCGAGTAACCATCATTATTCCTTTAAGTTAAAGTCAAGTTCCTTTTCGCGTAAGCAAATAAAATGATAAGGCTCTACTTTTGTCCCCAATTGGA
>VOFL01000026.1_pt1 | contig 38844 bp, 32 predicted proteins | sample 5384111 | NCBI WGS metagenome assembly VOFL01 (sample SAMN12384731, study PRJNA508395) | synthetic metagenome | isolation source: mock microbial community "Gut Microbiome Whole cell Mix" consisting of 8.3%...
TTCTATATGGCATAAGAAATTTTTTGTGGTACGCTATTAACCAATAGCTTTGGAAGACCGTTTACAAAGGAGTTATATGGAACGGCATCGGAATTCAATCGAATATGAAGTTTGGGGTAGATACGCATTGTTCTCGGAAGTCGCCACGCGTGTTGGTGGAGAGAAGTACTCGTATCAGGTGCCAACGTATCAAGCATTGAAGGGGATTACGGAGAGCATCTATTGGAAGCCCACGTTTAAGTGGGTCATTGATGCTGTGCGAGTCATGAATAAGATTCAGACGGAGAGCAGAGGTGTTCGCACTATTGTGTACCAGCCCAAGAAAAAAAATGTTAAAAATGATCTTTCATACTACACATATTTAAAGGATGTGAGGTATCAAGTTCTTGCGCATTTTGAATGGAACGACCTGAGGGAGGAACTTGCTGATGATCGTGATGAAAACAAACATCACAACATTGCGATGAGGTCCGTGCGTCAAGGAGGCCGTCGCGATATTTTTCTGGGTGCTAGGGAATGCCAAGCTTATGTCGAACCGTGTGAATTCGGAGGGGGAGAAGGGTTCTACGACTCTTATGGAGAATGGAACATGGGATATATGTTTCATGGATTCTCGTATCCGGATGAGAATCCTGACCATAATCTGATTTCGCGCTTCTGGATGCCGATTATGAAGGATGGCGTTATCAGATTCGAATCACCGGATTCGCCGCTTCTCGATCGGCACATCGTTAGGCATGGTTTGAACGTTAAAGAATTCAACTTAGGCAAGAACGTTACATCAGTAGAGGAGGAGTGAACGATGAGTCTGTTTGGTAATTTGCTTACTACCTACGAAATGATACAGGGGGCGTCTGGTCAGACTCCTCATAGTGCAGAGAAAGATGGTGACGCTGACGCTGCGAAGAGGGCGCTGATTCCGTACGGGCATACGACTCTTCCGGTTTCGCTGACAGTGCTTGTGGACGCGAATGGTTGTATCAGAGGTGTTGCCAAGAGAAAGAGCACCATCATCATTCCTTGTACAGAGGAATCGATGGGAAGGACCATTAAGCCAGTACCGCATCCGCTGTTTGATCAGTTACAGTACGTCGATAGTGGGCGCAGTCCTGAGAAGACGAGCATGTACTTGCAGCAGCTTGCAAAATGGAAAGGTGATGACGCCAAGCTTGAAGCTGTTTTCAAGTGTGTGTCGGAGCATAGCATCAGCGAGGCTGCTGCGCATTATGGCGTGGAGCTAACGGATAAGGACGATAAAGCCGGTGTTTGTTTCGAGGTTCAAATCGGACTCGAAGATTCTGATTTATCGAATGACGTTGATATTCGGAATCGTTGGATTGCGTATCTGCAGCGTTCTCAACACAGGCTGGGGAAGGATGTTTTTGGCGAGGATCTTTATACGCCAACCACTAATTTCCCTAAAAAGGTAGTTAGCTCCGATGCCAATGCCAAGCTATTGTCTGCTAATGATTCTACGAATTTTACTTTTCGTGGACGTTTTTCCAGTAAGGAACAAGCTTTGCTGGTTGATAGTGCGTCCTCTCAGAAAATCAACTCCACTTTGCGGTGGTTGGTGAATAATCATGGAACGTTGACAGGCAATCAGGCTATCGTTGTCTGGGCAATAAAAAGACCTGAGGAAAAGCCCGTATTGAATCCGCAGTCAGGATCTTTTGATTTTGATGATTTCCTCTCGCCAATAGCTGACGAATCCAAAGCGCTTCATGACGACATCAGCGATGCGCTAAATGCGACAAATGTTCAGTATGCAAAAATTTTCTCAAGGGTTCTGAGAGGATATGAGGGTGCGGAGGATCTGAAGACGCACAATGATCCGATGGTTGTCGTCATCTTGGATGCTGCTACAACGGGGCGTTTAGGCGTAACGTTCTACTGCGAGCTTCAGAAGGACGAATACATTAAGCGCATACTGCAATGGCATGTCGATGCAGCTTGGCCTCTTACATTTTTCAAAAAAAGCATCGTGGAGGGAGCTGAGCGGGTTAATGTCGTTCAGTATGAAGGGGCTCCATCGTTCACTGACATTATCAACTGTGCTTGTGGCACGTCTGATAGGAGCAGCAAGAGCTATAAACGCTTCGCGAAAGATGTGAAGGAACGGCTTATTGAATGTATGTTTGGCGGAGCGCAATTTCCCATGTCGATTTTGAATGCCGCATGTCATAAGGTCACCAAGCCTATGGGATACGACAATATCAGGGTCTGGCGTCGTGATTTTGAAATCGCTTGCAGCCTATGGAAAAAACACTATATCGATGAAACAAGAAAACAGCATAGACAGGAGGACGTAATAACCATGTATCTTGAACCGAATCGAGATGATCGTGATTATCTGTATGGAAGGTTGTTGGCGCTTGCCGACAATTTCGAGGAAAGCGTCTTGCGTAAGCAGGGAGTCAAGGACCGTCCAACCAATGCAATCAAATTGATGAGCAATTTCACGGCGAAGCCCTATACGACGTGGGGCACATTGTGGAAGCAGCTTACGCCATACCTTAAATCGGCAAACGGTGGGTCCTGGTTCCGTAATGAAGTCGACGATGTTATGGCTTTGTTTAAGGAAGGGGATTTTGAAGATAATAAGGCGCTTTCGCCAATGTTTCTTCTGGGATATTCATGTCAGCGGAGAGCATCTAAGCGTAAAGCGCAAGAGATTTCTCAAAAAAATAATAGCAACAACTGACTTTTGTAATTATCAGAGTCGATTCATCGCCTATAAGTAAGGAGTATGTGATTATGGCAGCTTTGGAAAATAAGATTGATTTTGCGATTGCCTTTGCGGTGAATAACGCAAATCCCAATGGTGATCCGTTGAATGGTAATCGTCCGAGAACGACGTCAGAAGGGCTGGGTGAGGTTTCCGACGTCGCCTTGAAGAGGAAGATCCGCAACCGTCTGCAGGATGCAGGAGAATCAGTCTTTGTGCAGTCTGATGATCGTTCCGATGATGGTGCCAAATCGCTGTCGGACAGGTTCAATACATATCTGAAGACCTTGCCGAAGGATGAGCAGAAGCAGAAGAATGTAGTCTTCGGTAAGGTGTGCGAGCGTTGGCTTGATGTGCGGTCCTTTGGTCAGGTTTTCGCCTTTAAGAAGGCCAAGGATACCGATGAGGTTTCGATTGGCGTACGCGGACCGGTCTCGATTCAGCCGGCATTCTCCATTAATCCCATCGCAATTGACGATGTGCAAATCACTAAATCGGTCAACAGCGAGACTACGGATTCCGGTAAAAAATCATCCGACACCATGGGCATGAAGTATCGTGTCTCTGGACGTGCCGTATATGTAACTTATGGAAGCATTAGCCCCCAGCTGGCGGAAAGAACAGGTTTCAGCGCAGAGGATGCAGAGAAAATCAAGGAAGCTCTGGTCACGCTGTTCGAGAATGATGAGAGTTCGGCACGTCCGTCGGGATCGATGGAAGTGCTGGATGTCGTCTGGTTTGCACATAACTGCAAGGGGGGCCAGTATTCTTCGGCCAAAGTTCATCGTTCCGTTTCCGTTGACGCGGATGGAACCGTGAATGTAGATGACGCTTCCATTCCAGGCCTTCGCTACGAAGTAATCGAAGGCCGCTGATTACAGCGTCCAAGCCTAGATGAGAGGTGCTTATATGAAAGGGCCAGATGGTTATTCAGAAGCAGATTGGCTGGCCCTTTCGGGTATTCAGCATTTCTCATTCTGCAAGCGTCAATGGGCGCTTATTCATATCGAGCAGCTGTGGTCAGAAAATTATCTGACCACAGCGGGGCATCTGGAACATGAACGCGCCCACGATTATGCGGCTTCTGAATCTCGCGGCGATATGCTGATCATGCGGGATTTGAGAGTCTATTCGCGAGCGCTCGGCATAACTGGAGCCTGTGATGTTGTGGAATTCCATAAGTCTAATGATGGTGTTCCGCTTCACGGAAGAGATGGATTGTGGTTGCCGTATCCGATTGAATACAAACACGGCAAATCCAAAACGATTGATGCTGATCGTTTACAGCTATGCGCGGAAGCGATGTGCTTGGAAGAAATGCTCGCGTGTGATATTCCTGAAGGTGCTTTGTTCTATCAGCAGACAAAACGTCGTGAGCGGGTAAAATTTGACGAAGATCTTCGCAACATGGTCGAAGCTGACTTCTTGCAAATGCATGATCTTTTCTCCCGTGGATGGACTCCCAAAGTGAAACAGACCAGATCGTGTTCGGCATGTTCTCTACGGGATTTGTGCCTGCCTGAATTACGGAAGATGAAATCGGCAAAAGCATATATCGAAGAACGGCTCAAGGAAAGCGGGGAGTGATGAAGCAGCTGTTAAACACGTTGTTTGTGATGACAGAAGATGCCTATCTTGCCTTGGAGAACGATAATGTTGTGATTTATCAGAATGACCAAACCTTGGCGAAAGTGCCATTACGGTCAATTGAAGGAATCATGTGTTTCTCGTATAAGGGTGCTTCGCCTGCTCTTATGGGGCGCTGCGGCAAACTGGGCGTTTCTATGGCATTCTATTCACCGAGAGGTCATTATTACTGTTCCGTGTTAGGGGAGGAGAATCGTAATGTGCTACTTCGCCGTGAACAATTTCGAGTCGCGGATGGCGAACAAAAATCTTTGCGTTATGCGAAATCTTTCATTGTTGGCAAGCTTTACAATGCGAAATGGGTGCTCGAACGCACGAAACGTGATCATGCTTTGCGGGTGAACATCGACCGACTTGCCGAGCAGAGCGGCAAATTGTCGGCGGCATTGTCAAAAGCTCGAAAAAGCTTGACGATTGATGAGTTGAGGGGTGTCGAAGGGCTTGCTGCCAAAGATTATTTCTACGCTTTTGACGATTTGGTTCTGAAGAATAAAGATGATTTCTTTTTCACCAGTAGGTCGAGGAGACCTCCGCTGGACAGGCTGAATGCATTATTGTCTTTTTGCTACTCCATATTGACGAATGATTGCATTGCGGCTTTGCAAGGTGTGGGGTTGGATCCGTATGTTGGTTTTATGCATACGGATCGGCCGGGGAGAGCCTCTCTGGCATTGGATCTAGTTGAAGAGTTTCGCCCGGTGTTGGCTGACCGCTTCGTTCTGACATTGGTTAATACAGGCGCTGTTAAGCCGGGGGATTTTGAAATACGGGAGAATGGCGGGGTGCTGCTGTCTGATTTCGGGCGGAAGAAAGTGCTTACGGCGTGGCAGAAAAAGAAGAGTGATCAGATTCTTCATCCGTTCCTGCAAGAAAAAATTTCGTGGGGATTGGTTCCGTATGTGCAAGCGCTGCTGCTAGCTCGATCGTTGCGGGGTGATCTTGATGATTACCCGCCATTTATGTGGAAGTAAAAGGTGCGTAGCTGTGTGTGGCGGTATGCGATGATTCGTGGTGATGTGTTATTGGAGGTGAAAAACCATGATGGTTGTGGTTGCGTACGATGTGAGTACGGAAACCCCTGAGGGGAAGCGTCGTCTTCGTTTGGTGGCGAAGACATGCATGAAATACGGACAGCGTGTACAGAACAGTGTTTTCGAATGCTCGGTGAGTCCTTCCGATTATCTGGTGTTGGTGCACGATTTGTTGAAGATTGCCAATATTGATGAGGACAGTCTGCGCTTTTATAAACTTGGCGCTCGATATGCGGATAGGATTGAGCGTTATGGGCATGAACGGAGTTTGCCGGTTAATGATGTGATGATGATATAGCACAGGGTAAAATGGCATGGTGTCATAACGATATGGTGTGGGGTATGCCGGGTTGAGTGTTTGAGTGTGACGTGTGACGTCCGGCATCTGGAGCGTGTTCTCTAGCCGGCGGTATTGTGGTTTCGGCAAGGTGGCCGGTCTTGAAATGGTGTTTGTGCGAAGTGGAAGCGCTCATGATGAGGGGTGCCTTTCGCACCTGAAAAACTGTCGAAATCCGAATTGTGATTTTCGTGGGCGTTTGAAAACTAAATAGTGGACATTAAAATGAGACAGAAAGACAGCTGCTCGTTTTAGGCATGTTGTTCGTCGTACCGGTGGTGTTGTTTGATATGCTTAAAGCCAAGCAGCTGGCTTGCGTCTCAGAAAGTGGACAAAAATGTCCAGCTGCACGGGTCGCTCTCCTTACGGAGAGCGTGGATTGAAATATGAAGCCACCCCCTCGGCTTGGGGAGCGTCCAGGTCGCTCTCCTTACGGAGAGCGTGGATTGAAATCTCACGAGATCGCGCAACGTCTCGATGATTTGGAAGGTCGCTCTCCTTACGGAGAGCGTGGATTGAAATAAAAAGGAAAATCTGTATTGGGGCAGCACCGTACAGGGTCGCTCTCCTTACGGAGAGCGTGGATTGAAATGGTACAAACGGTTACATCCCTTAGTTATCCGATAGGTCGCTCTCCTTACGGAGAGCGTGGATTGAAATGCTTTCGTATTGGCGACATCGTTGGCTGTGCGGTGGTCGCTCTCCTTACGGAGAGCGTGGATTGAAATTACAAGGTGCATCTTGATGCGGCACCAACCGACGGTCGCTCTCCTTACGGAGAGCGTGGATTGAAATTCCATAAGTGACGTCAGCCGAATCATGCCAGTCCGGTCGCTCTCCTTACGGAGAGCGTGGATTGAAATCGAGACTCCATGGGACGATGGGCGGAGTACATGGTCGCTCTCCTTACGGAGAGCGTGGATTGAAATCCCATTGGTCGCGGAGCCATGTGTTGAGCCGTGGGGTCGCTCTCCTTACGGAGAGCGTGGATTGAAATTATGACACCTTGGAAGTCTCTCAGACGCTTTTGGGTCGCTCTCCTTACGGAGAGCGTGGATTGAAATCTACCATACGCGCACATGCAATTCGAACCAGTCAAGGTCGCTCTCCTTACGGAGAGCGTGGATTGAAATACCTTGGACGAGGCGTTTAGCCTGACCGAAGAGGGTCGCTCTCCTTACGGAGAGCGTGGATTGAAATTCGAGGTTGGTCAGGTCGGTGAGCCGGTCGGCGAGGTCGCTCTCCTTACGGAGAGCGTGGATTGAAATCCGTACCTCGGCCGCCGTATACCAGCCGTCCGTGGTCGCTCTCCTTACGGAGAGCGTGGATTGAAATTCTCCCTTGATGGCGTTGATGAATGTGGCGTGTGGTCGCTCTCCTTACGGAGAGCGTGGATTGAAATTTGCAATGGCGACGACCACGTCGCGTACGAGGCCGGTCGCTCTCCTTACGGAGAGCGTGGATTGAAATACCGTCATGAAGGTTGGAAAATTGGTGATACCAGGTCGCTCTCCTTACGGAGAGCGTGGATTGAAATCAGGTCACTCAGGTTGAGCGGGAGGCTGTAGTTGGTCGCTCTCCTTACGGAGAGCGTGGATTGAAATGAGTTCAACGATGCGCGACTGCTGCGCGGCGATGGTCGCTCTCCTTACGGAGAGCGTGGATTGAAATCGCGACGAGGTCGGCGTGATGGTCGGACGTGGCGGTCGCTCTCCTTACGGAGAGCGTGGATTGAAATAGCCTGATTACGAGCGTTACCCGCAGGAGCGTCGGTCGCTCTCCTTACGGAGAGCGTGGATTGAAATCTACTGCGCGTCATGTCAGTCAGCCTCCCCAAGAGTCGCTCTCCTTACAGAGAGCGTGGATTGAAATTCCTTATCTTGGAACGTATTCCTGCTGGAAGTTGGTCGCTCTCCTTACGGAGAGCGTGGATTGAAATGAGATGAAGGATGGCGTTGAATCATGGCGGATGGTCGCTCTCCTTACGGAGAGCGTGGATTGAAATTACCATGTCCCGTCATTTTTACGCTGTTTATTGGGTCGCTCTCCTTACGGAGAGCGTGGATTGAAATGTCTCGCAAATGGCGCGATAGCCACGCGCCTGGTCGCTCTCCTTACGGAGAGCGTGGATTGAAATAATCCGGAATGCACCAGCAATTACTTCCAGGTGGTCGCTCTCCTTACGGAGAGCGTGGATTGAAATCTAACCGTTGGGGACAAGCCGTTTTTGAATGCGCGTCGCTCTCCTTACGGAGAGCGTGGATTGAAATTCGGCAATCGCAAATATTGCGGCGTAGAGGGAGAGTCGCTCTCCTTACGGAGAGCGTGGATTGAAATACATAAGTACCGCCGATACGGTTCACCAGCGCCGCGTCGCTCTCCTTACGGAGAGCGTGGATTGAAATACATAAGTACCGCCGATACGGTTCACCAGCGCCGCGTCGCTCTCCTTACGGAGAGCGTGGATTGAAATCGCCATTGAGCTTTCAGATTCACTTTCTGGCAGAGTCGCTCTCCTTACGGAGAGCGTGGATTGAAATATCTCCCGCCGCCACCACAACCTCATGCGCCACCGTCGCTCTCCTTACGGAGAGCGTGGATTGAAATAAGCGCAAGATGGACGCCGATGCGTGGGGAGCGGGTCGCTCTCCTTACGGAGAGCGTGGATTGAAATTCTCGCAGCACCAGCATCTTGACTTTGCGTATTTGTCGCTCTCCTTACGGAGAGCGTGGATTGAAATCGTCTGTTGACGAAGTTTTTCTTGCGCTTGCATGGTCGCTTTCCTTACGGAGAGCGTGGATTGAAATTTATACCGGTGCAGGTACGTCGTGCAGACATCCAGTCGCTCTCCTTACGGAGAGCGTGGATTGAAATGTCTTCACGCCCGAGGTGATCGCATCGTGGAAGGGTCGCTCTCCTTACGGAGAGCGTGGATTGAAATTCCGACACTCGCCTCTACAATTCCCGCGAGGAACGGTCGCTCTCCTTACGGAGAGCGTGGATTGAAATTTGCCGGCTCCGAGCAGCGCTTCGGCCACTTGGTTGGTCGCTCTCCTTACGGAGAGCGTGGATTGAAATGGCTTCGTCTACGACCTCTTCCCAGAAGAGGCGCACGTCGCTCTCCTTACGGAGAGCGTGGATTGAAATAGGGTCAGCAGCGACCCGTTGCGCTCGGTGTGGCGTCGCTCTCCTTACGGAGAGCGTGGATTGAAATAATGGGGTTCTCTCCGATCCAGCCGTGCTCCAAAGTCGCTCTCCTTACGGAGAGCGTGGATTGAAATAACGTGTCCGGCATTCCGACGTTCGCGCAGCAGGTCGCTCTCCTTACGGAGAGCGTGGATTAAAATGCCAATGGAGCGCATGGCGGCCGGTGGTGTCTGCCGGTCGCTCTCCTTACGGAGAGCGTGGATTGAAATGTCGATGTACGAGGTGCGTTCTTCATATTCGAGTCGCTCTCCTTACGGAGAGCGTGGATTGAAATTTGCTGGCATCCGCCTCTTCCCAGTTCGTGCTAGTCGCTCTCCTTACGGAGAGCGTGGATTGAAATATTCAGCGCGTTGAATACGTCAACGCTCATTGCACGTCGCTCTCCTTACGGAGAGCGTGGATTGAAATTATATCCCCAACTACAATGAGGCAGGGGCGGACAGTCGCTCTCCTTACGGAGAGCGTGGATTGAAATATCAAGCCTGAGCCACGCCATAAGCATCAAGCGAGTCGCTCTCCTTACGGAGAGCGTGGATTGAAATATGGATGAAGAGGAAGAATCCCAGCACATGCGAAGTCGCTCTCCTTACGGAGAGCGTGGATTGAAATTACGACACTCTGGAAATCTCTCAGACACTCTTGTCGCTCTCCTTACGGAGAGCGTGGATTGAAATCTCTTGACTTTTGGCGTTCCAATAGAACGCGGGGTCGCTCTCCTTACGGAGAGCGTGGATTGAAATTCGTACGCGGTTATGGCGCTTTCCCGCGCCTGTATGTCGCTCTCCTTACGGAGAGCGTGGATTGAAATGTCAAGACCGCAGCGCAGGATACCGTCGTTGTCAAGTCGCTCTCCTTACGGAGAGCGTGGATTGAAATCAGAACGGAGCCATTCCCTGCCAGTCGGCATGCGTCGCTCTCCTTACGGAGAGCGTGGATTGAAATATGCAGTTGGTGTCCGACATGGTCGGCGGCCTGGTCGCTCTCCTTACGGAGAGCGTGGATTGAAATCATGACGGTGCGGTTGGTGCCGTCCTGTGCCTGGGTCGCTCTCCTTACGGAGAGCGTGGATTGAAATATCGAAGGCACCGAAGCGGGCCATAATACTCTGCGTCGCTCTCCTTACGGAGAGCGTGGATTGAAATGCCGAGCATGGCGACATGATTCGCCCGCAATACGCGTCGCTCTCCTTACGGAGAGCGTGGATTGAAATTGCTTATTGCGTCATGTGCGGCTGCATTTCCCGAAACGTCGCTCTCCTTACGGAGAGCGTGGATTGAAATAGCGCCGACCTGACCAAGGCGCAGCTGAACCCGGTCGCTCTCCTTACGGAGAGCGTGGATTGAAATCGGTGAAGTTCGCCACGGCATGATGATCGATGACGTCGCTCTCCTTACGGAGAGCGTGGATTGAAATTCCTTTAATGGTGGGTGGGCAGTCTTAGTCGCGTGTCGCTCTCCTTACGGAGAGCGTGGATTGAAATGTGCTTCCCGGCCACACTCCCCCGGAACCCGAAGTCGCTCTCCTTACGGAGAGCGTGGATTGAAATCGCTTCGGACTGTTCCATCGTCAATGGACGCCAGGTCGCTCTCCTTGCGGAGAGCGTGGATTGAAATATCGTGAGTTTCCCGCGACTCCACGCTCTCAATGGTCGCTCTCCTTACGGAGAGCGTGGATTGAAATTCCAAGCCTGCCGCATATCCGAATGACGGTGGCCGTCGCTCTCCTTACGGAGAACGTGGATTGAAATTCCGACCTGGCCGCGGACGATCAGGGAGGATACGGTCGCTCTCCTTACGGAGAGCGTGGATTGAAATTTGCGCCATAGCTGACGAAAAGCTGCTTCCACGCGTCGCTCTCCTTACGGAGAGCGTGGATTGAAATCACGGTCGAGTCGCCCACGTCCATCACGCCCAGGCGTCGCTCTCCTTACGGAGAGCGTGGATTGAAATGGTTTGACCGGCTACGCGATTCGCGTCACGGGCAGTCGCTCTCCTTACGGAGAGCGTGGATTGAAATCTGCCGCAGCGTGACGAGCTGGTCACGCAGGATATGTCGCTCTCCTTACGGAGAGCGTGGATTGAAATTAAGGACGAATCATGAGTATCACCATAGAGAATCGTCGCTCTCCTTACGGAGAGCGTGGATTGAAATCACAAGTCTCGCCTATAACTTAGGACACTAGAGGTCGCTCTCCTTACGGAGAGCGTGGATTGAAATATCTGAGTTGCGCTTGGCATGCGCCTCTGATATTGTCGCTCTCCTTACGGAGAGCGTGGATTGAAATAATAATAGTTTCGCCATTTGCCGACGCTCTCCGGTGTCGCTCTCCTTACGGAGATCGTGGATTGAAATGGGTTGACGTACGTGGCGGTGCCCGTCACGGTAAGTCACTCTCCTTACGGAGAGCGTGGATTGAAATATCGTAATTATCGGAATTGCGCGGGGTTTCCATGTCGCTCTCCTTACGGAGAGCGTGGATTGAAATTAGGTGTAACAGTGTATGCAGTGGTTTTTGGAGTGTCGCTCTTCTTACGGAGAGCGTGGATTGAAATGAGTTTGGGAAGCTCGTATCTGACGGCCTCGCTATGTCGCTCTCCTTACGGAGAGTGTGGATTGAAATAACGGGGTAGTACTGAAATACTGCATGGCGCGGTGGTCGCTCTCCTTACGGAGAGCGTGGATTGAAATATCGCCATGCAATCATCCGACTACCTCGCGGTCGGGTCGCTTTCCTTACGGAGAGCGTGGATTGAAATATCGACCATAATCAGTCTCCTTACCAGTAGAGGGGTCGCTCTCCTTACGGAGAGCATGGATTGAAATCGACCGGAGCGGGTGCGCGGCGGCGCTCTGGTGTGTTTCTGCAAGTTGGCATCCACAGTATAGGCACTATTTTTCAGCAGCATAGGCAGCTGGTCTCCAACAGAAACTGCGACGTCGGAATCCGCCACCCTTTTCTTCCTAGCTATCTGGTCATGAGGGCGTGCTCGCTACGGTAGGAGCCTCCCTCGAATCTGACGAGCCTTCCGTGGTGCACGGTGCGGTCGATCAACGCGGCGGCCATGTTCTTGTCGCCGAGCACGCGCCCCCAGCCGGAGAACTCGATGTTCATGATATGGGCCATGCTCCGGGTCTCGTAGGAATCCGATATGACCTGGAACAGGAACCTGGAGCCCTCCTTGTCGATCGGCATGTAGCCGAACTCGTCGATGATCAGGAGCCTCGCCCTGGCGATCTGCCGGAGCTCCGTGTCGAGCCGGTCTTCCCGTTTCGCGCGGCGCAGCATCATAAGCAGCCCGGTCGCGGTGAAGAACCTGACAGGTATCGCGCGCATGTACGCGAGCCTGCCCAACGCGACCGCGAGATGCGTCTTGCCGGTGCCGACGGGCTCGTAGAGCACGAGTGGATTGGCAACGGTGTGTTGGACAGTTCCTTAGAGGACGAGTCCCTGTTCGGTGAATTCCTTCGGGCTCCGGTATCCGAGGGCGGAGCGGAGCCGCTGGTTGTCGGACCACCACACGTAGTCGTCGGGGTCACGCCTCAGTCGCTCGATCGTGGTGCAGTGGTTCCGGTACACGAGCTCCTTCTTCAACAGCCTGTTCGTCGACTCGCCACGGCGTTGTCGCAGGGGTCGCCCTTGCGCGACAGCGATTTTTTTGATGTCGAACACGTCGAGCACCGCGGCGGGCGTCACCTCGCCCCTCGCGTTCCTGCGTCCCGCGCCGGTGGCGTTGTCCATGACGATCACTGGCGGGACTCCGCCGATGTGCTCGAACACCTCGACCAGCCCGTGGCACAGGCATTCCGCGTTCTCCCCGGGCAGGCTCGTCACGTACCGCATGTTCGAATGGGGGAACGTGACGACCAGGCAGTGGTCGTCCACGAGCTCGCCGGCGATGCGGGCCTTCGCCACGCCGAAATCGATCTGCGCGACGCCGGGCGCCCAGACGAGCTCGCCGTATCCGTCGGAACCTCTCCGGTTCGCCTCGCGCCAGCGTCTCACGTACTCCGGCGTCGTCGTGTACTCGCCGTCGTACTCGGTCTCCGCGCGGAGCCTGTCGTGCACGCGTTTGGCGGTGTGGCGCTGCTTGCGTGGCGGCCTGCGGTCGGCCTCGAGCCATCCGTCGACCAACGCCGCGTACGGGTCGATCTTGGAGCCGCGGCGCCTGTCCGTGGGCGGTTTCGGCGTCATGTCGTCCATGTCGGCGTATTTCGCGACCGTGGCGCGGTCCACGTCCGGCCTCCTCGCGATCTCCGACCTGGACACTCCCTGACGGTCCAGTCTCCTGATATCTTGCTGTTTGGGCATCGGTATCGCCATCGTCCTTTCCTTCCCGAGCGCCGCCGGTTGCAGCCGGCGGATTCGTTTTTGGGCTGCGTCTCGGGAATATACAGGCACGGCGGGCTGGTGCCTGTTTTCGTCTGGGCGGTCATATGGTGCAGTTCCTGATGGAAACCAGCGGCCCCATACTGCGGAAAAACAGTGCAGAAATTGCTTAAGAAAAATTGAAGCAAAACACGAAAGGAGGATGTATGTTTAATCGTGGCAAGTCGCATCCCATACGGGATGCGTGGATTGAAATTTCTACGATCACGGAAATTCGTAGACGCGGTGCGTCGCATCCCATACGGGATGTGTGGATTGAAATACGATAAGCGTGTACGACCGGACCTTCACTACCGGTCGTATCCCATATGGGATACGTGTATTGAGATGGTCCGCTTTTGAACTGCCGTTTTTTGATTTATCGCTCACTTCACATGACATATGTCGGTTTGGTCAGTTAATTTGTGAATATTCGACCATACGACTAGAGTGGCCTGTGGCTTTCCGGTCGGCTTCTTTGCTGGCTGGAAGTTTTGCACAGACTTGATTTGTATCTGCCGTGTGCCTGCGTTGTATTTACATCGCGCCAGCATGTGTGCGGAAGCAGATCGCAAGCGAATGGTTCTCAGTACCATCCATGTGAGTCAAGCACACATCTTTTGAGAAGCAGTCGCGATGCCGGGAGTCGGGTTCGTCGTAATTCAAACGTCGCGTCCGTTCCCGGTTTTTTATCTGGCATACGGTGTCACTGCGGGAAGTGAGAATGAGTTCCGCGCCCGCTACGATGAACAGTGCAAACGATTATTACTTGTGTGTGTGGGGGGCGTTCTAATCTGCGGATGGCGGAATCAATTTACCCGATTGGTGCTCATCTTCGCGTTCTCGCAGGTAATCGCGAAATTGTTCGTATTCCTCGTCGCACCAAGGATTTTCATCATGAACTTGTCCAAACAAGGTGATCATATCCTTCGGAGGAGTGAGGTTGAACTCGATGATGGCGTCAACGCCATTTTCGACTGGCACTCCCGGTCCATCATGGTCAAGGATGTCTTGATCGAGATTGGCGTCGTAGTTGTATCCATGGTCTCTTAGAAATGAAATCATCATTTCCGCAAGACGTACATAACGGTCATATTCCGGCCTGCCGAACGCTGCCATTTCAGTCAGCTCCTCGTGTGATTGATAAATCGCCTTTGTGCATGGATACTGCTCCGACCAAAAGTGAAACCTGTACGTATCGCAATGCCATCCACTATATTCAATCTGGCTGTGCAAGACGTCGATTTCTTGATTTCATACAACCTGCATCGCCATATCAAAATATACAAAATTGTCCACTTGCCGGTTGTTGATGGACCTTATTCGAATTCTGGTTCAAAACCGTCATCAATCGGCTCATAATCTTCGCCGAATACGTCTGCATCGGTTAGCAGTGTGCTGTCATCGTTGCGTAGGCGTTCCACGGCTTTGCGGTATAGCGCGAAATTTTCTTCAGCCTGAGTGAGCCGGCGATAGTCGGCGGGCGTGATTATGACCGCGCTGGGCTGATTGTTTTTGAGTACGACGACTGGATGGTTGTCGCCCACCTGACTTAATGCTTTGCTTGCTCCGCCGTGGTTAAGGCTGGTGACGGAGACCATGCTGTCAAGGATCGATGCGGCTGACATGTTTCTCCTCTGCGAGATTTGAAAACGCATAAAAAAGTATACGAATAAGTATACGAATATCCATTTATTGTCAATCTATCAGTCGCATCGCATGTGCGTTAGCTACACTTATCCGCATAAGTGTAGCTAACGTTAAAATAAGCTACATTTATCTCGATAGGTGTTGCTTACGAGAGTTTTTGCGATGGATAATTATTCAGCCATTTCGATATACATGAATCCGTAGGGGCCACAACGACTTGTGTTTCCGATTTACAAGCGTGGCTTTGCTTAAGAACGTGATTTTGTCCGGGGAACGATGCGCTTGACACATACTGGCACTACCAACGGAGGAGCACCATGAAATACGAGATTGCGATTTGCAAAAGTATGAAACGTAAGAAAGGACGCAGTCGCGCTTCGATATGTTTTTGATTGCGTAACGGCGCGACGGCATCGCTTTTGCGCATGTCGGGCGCTTCGTTGCCGCAACCGGCGTAAGATATCTGCGAATGTCAAACATAAGCGAGATATCTGAAGGAGAGAAGATGTCAACAAACGAAGCAGCATTGCCGCAGTCGACGGTCCGGGTTGCCCAGGCTGATCCGGATGGAATCCTTCTGGTGATCCACGCAGGCGCTGGCAATCGCGGCAAGAAGGACACGCCGGAACGTCGCGCCCAGGTGGAGCAGGATCTGAACAGGGCCCTTGAAGCCGGCTATGCGCTGCTGGAACAGGGCGCTCCGGCCGAGGATGCCGTCTGCGCGGCCATTCGTGTCATGGAGGATGCTCCCGAATTCAATGCTGGCCGTGGTGCCGCGTTGACGAGCGAAGGCATCGTGTCCATGGATTCCTGCCTGATGACCGGCGTTGACGGCGAAGTCGGCTCCGCATGCGGTCTGACCACGTCCAAGAACCCGATCAATGTGGCGCGCGCCATCAAGGAGAAGACCAAGCACGTCATGTTCGCCAAGCCGGGCGATAACCTGCTCAAGGAGTGGGGCATCGAACTGTGCGACAGCGAGTACTTCATCACCCCGGCCCGTCAGGAATCCCTGCGTGAGGCGCAGTCCAATGGCGACGAATGGGAGAAGCATGGCACCATCGGCGCCGTCGCACGTGACGCGTCCGGCAATATCGCAGCCGGCACCTCCACTGGCGGCATCACCAACCAGATGCCGGGCCGTGTTGGCGATTCGCCGCTGCCGGGTTGCGGCACTTACGCCAACAACGATTCCGTTGCAATCTCCTGCACCGGCATCGGTGAGGCGTTCGTCAAGGAAGTCGCCGCACACCAGGTTTCCGACCGTGTGCTGTATGCCAAGGAAGATCCGGTCGAGGCTGCGAAGGCCGCGCTGGACGGTGTGGCCCGTCACCACGGCGACGGTGGCATGATCGTCGTCCCCGCCCATGGCGACGGTGCGATGGTGTTCAACAGCGAGATGATGAACTGCGGTTGGAAGTCCCCGAAGGGCAGCTACGTGCAGAGCTGACGCCATAGGTTTGACGCCGTAAGCAAATAAACGAAACGGCTGTAAAACGCCGAGTGGGGGTTCGAATCCATTAAGGATTCGAACCCCCACTCATTTTTCGTTGCCGATTGGCAGCGAAACGTCACAACGAAGCCGTCACTTGGTGATGGTGTTGTAGGTAGGCAGGTTGGTGTAGTCGAACGACACGTTCTTCACGTTCGTTGCGGACACGGCCGCGACGTTGTCGTTCCACAGCGGAATCACCGGCAGGTCGTTGGCCAGCACTTCCTGGGCCTTGGTGAAGTCCTCGGTGCGCTTCTTCACGTCGGTCTGGGCGAGCGCGGCGTTCAGGAGCTTGTCGAATTCTTCGCTCTTGTAATCGCCATCGTTCGAACCATGGCCGTCGGCGGAGCTGGATGCGTACAGCGGGTTGAGGTAATCCTCGGCGGACGGGTAGTCCAGCATCCAGCCGGAACGGAACGCGGTCTTGATGGTGCGGTTGGTCACCTGGTTGCGCACGTCGCTGAACGTGGCGTACGGTTCGCCGGCGGCGTCGATGTCGAGTGTGTTCTTGATCTGGTTGCACACGGCGTCGACCCATTCCTTATGGCCGCCATCGGCATTATAGGCGATTCGGAAGTTGCCGGACCATGGCTTGATGGCATTGGCTTTCTTCCACAGTTCCTTGGCCTTGGAAGCGTTGTACTTCAGGTTGTCGCCGTTCTTCTCCAGCTTCTTCACATATTCGGGGACGAGCGGTGAAGTGAAATCGGTGGCCGGGGTCTTCGTGTTGTTGTAAACCTTCTTGACGATCTGGTCGCGGTTGATGGCCATGGAAATGGCCTGACGACGCAATTGGCCTTCTTCGTCGTTGCCGAAATGCTCAAGACGTTCCGGAATGACGAAGGACTGGAATGAGGATCCTGCCTGGCTGTAGGCGATCACGCTGGAATCCTGACGGAAGGTCTTCACCGCGGACTGCGGAATCTGATCCATCACGTCGAGGTTGCCGGACAGCACGTCGGAGTAAGCGGAATCCTCATTCGTATAGACGCGGTATTCGATGCCGTTGTTGGATACCTTGCGACTGCCCTTATAATCCTTGTTCGGCACGATGATGATGTTCTTGTCATGCGACCAGGACTTGAACTTGTACGGACCATTGCCAATCGGAGCCTGACCGAACTTCTTGATGTCCTTAAATGCCACGCTCGGCAGCGGGAACATGGATTGGTGCGCGAGCTTGGTCGGGAACACGGAATCAGGCTTGTTCAGCTCGACGACCAGCGTGTAGTCGTCCGGAGTGGAAAGACCGGAAAGTGTGGCCTTCGGATCGACGTTCGGATCCTGCAGCTCGTCATAGCCCTTGATGGTGGAGAAGCGGCTCGAGGTCTTCTGCGCGTTCTTCACATTGGCGGCGAAACTCCAGGTGTCGGCGAAGGAATGGGCGGTTACTGCCTCGCCGTTGGTGAACTTCCAACCCTTCTTCAGTTTGATCGTGTACTTGGTGGCATCCTCGTTCGGGGTGATACTCTCGGCGACTTCGAGATGTTGCTTGCCCTTCGCGTCGAAGCTCACCAGACCTTCGAACAGGTAGCGGATGACCTTGCCGCCGCCCATTTCGTTGGTGTCGCTCGGAATCAGACCGTTCTGCGGCTCGCTGTTGTTCACGGAAATCAGCGAGGTGTCGCTGGAATTGCTGGTGGCGGCGTTGTCATCGGATGACGAGCGGCACGCGGCGACCGACATCAGCACGGTTCCCGCCGCGGCCATGGCGACCAGGCGGTGGAGCATGTTTCTCTTCATTGTTTTCTCCTCTGATGTTGACATTCCGTCGCTTATGACGGCGGAAAGACAATAGACGTGATTATAGGAGTTTTGTTAACCGAGCTCACTGCTCTGTCTCAATGTGAGATGGAACGTTTCCATACAAAAGGGCTAAGAGGGTAATGCAGGGAGGGAAGAGGGGCGGGATGCCGCTGAGAACATCAGTCGAAGCGGACGCCCTCGGGCTTGCTGGGCAGCGAGTACAGGAATGCTTGGATGATCAGCGAGATGCCGGCCATGCCGAGGCTGACATAGAACAGCGTGAGCAGCATTCCCGGGAAGCTGTTCGGGTCATGAAAGTCGAGTTTCGGTGGCTCGTGGGGGATGACCATGATCATGCCGATTTCGATGATGACCAGGCCGAACGCAATGACGACCAGCATCGCAAGGGCCAGAATGGTGCCGACGTGCCCAAGCAGAAACCACCAGCCGGTGCGGTTGGCATCATGCAGCCTTCTGAAGGAGATGGCCATGATCGGTACCATGGTGGCCAGCATCCACAGTATTCCGGACACCGTTCCGGCAGCCGGAATAAGGAATATCAGCACGCTGACCGGAATGAAGAACAGCATGGCGAGCCAGAACTCGCGTCTGCTGGAACGCCCCCGAAACTCCATGTAGCCGATGAAAAAACGTTTGACGGCATCAATGAAACCGCAGTGGTAGTCGGGCGTCCATGTGCCGTTGCCGCTGTAGGGGAATCGCATATTCGTAAAGCCTTCTTCTCAATGAAACGCATACGCTGGATTCGCGTCGCGCGTCCACCGACGGTGGTGTGCGGCCATCGTAACATGCTGCTATTCGCCCATAGCGCAACCGTTGCAATCGCAATGATTCGGCGGATTTTCCCGCAATATGGCGTGTGTGGCCGCCCATAGCGTCGGTCACACACGAAAGACGGAAAACTTTAAAGCAAACCGTCCGCCTGCAACGCGTCATGCATACGGTTGAGGCAATCCACCAGCAGCGGATACGGCATCGCCATGTTCACGCGCACGCAGCCGGCTCCCGCGCGGCCGCACGAACGGCCGTCGGTCAGCGCCACCTTCGCCTTCTCAAGGAAATACGCGGCCGGATCGTCAATGCCAAGCGGGCCGAAATCCAGCCATGCGATATACGTGCCGCGCGGGCGAATATAGCCAACGCCCGAGAACCGCGTGCGCATCTGCTTGTCGAACAACCCAAGATTGCGTCGCACGTAGGAAAGCGCGTCCTGGAACCACGGATCGCCCTCGTTGTAGGCAGTGGTGGTGGCGATCGCACCGATCGTGGCGGTCTGATGCTCGCTCCACTCCGCACGTTCCGCCCACATCTCACGGTCCGCCGGATTCGTCAGCAGCACCTGCGCGCACTTCGTACCCGGAATGTTGAACGACTTCGACGCGCTGGTAGCGGTCATAGACTGCCGCGCGGCCGCCTTGCTGATGGTCGGATACGGAATATGACGCCCCTCGAACACGAACGGCGCGTGAATCTCATCATTGAAAATACGCACGTCGTACCGTTCCGCCAGCTCGCACAGCCGCTGCTCCTCGGCCAACGTAAGCACCTTGCCGATCGGATTGTGCGGATTGCACAGCACGAACGCATGGCAGCCAGCCGCGAACGCGCGTTCGATGGCGTTGAAATCGAACAGCCATTCGCGCTCGCCGGTCGTTTCGTCGGTTCCCTGAAGCATTTCGATTTCGATCACGTCGACGTCGTACAGCTTCGGCACGCTCAGGAACGGCATGTACGCGGGCGTCGGCACGACCACGGCATTGCCGGCGCCGACCAGCTCGCGCAGGAAGATCTCGTACGCTTCCAACACGTCCGGCACCACGCGGATGATGTCCGGATCCACGTCCCAGCCGTAGTGGCTTTTCTGCCAGCCGGCGCACGCCTCGGCCACGCGGCGCTTCCACGGTTCGGGAATGTAACCGAGTTTGCAATGGTCGCAGGCGCTGTCGATGGCCTGCTGGATGCACGGCGCCAGGCCGTAGTCCATTTCCGCGATGAACGCGCCGATACAGCCGGGGTAGCGGGTCCACTTGTCGGAACCGACTTCGGCCAGATCTGCGGCGGTAGTGCGATCGATGGCATCGGCATCAAAGCCGGAAAAAATACGATTCTGCTTTTCCATGCGTTCCAGCATAGCCGCCGCCCGGTTACGCGTGTTGCGATGCCGTAACGTACATACGACGGCTGCCATGTAATCGTCGTATGTACGATTGCTGTCATGCGATCACTGTCATACGGTTGCCGTTAGGGCCGTTGGAAACGCATGACAGCGCTGCGGAAGAACGGATTTCAGCTTTCCAAGAACGCTGGAATCGCGGCAGCCGCCGCATATCCGGCGCGGTACATGCGTTCCAGACCTTCGAACGACTTGCTCAGCGTGTTCAAGCCGTACATGCTTTCCGGCGCGAGGATGAGCACACGGCCATCCTTCTCGTATTCCTTGGCCAACGCCATCTCGTCGTTGTACGTCTGATAGCGGTTCATCAGCTTTTCCGCGGCCTCCGGGGTGCGTGCGCTTCAGGATCGTGGCCGGGCCGATGTCCTTCTTCTGTTCGCGTACGGTGTCTTTCGGACGGGTGAGAATCACCACGATGCGGTCATAGCCGTCATCGATGGCCTTCTGCACCGGAATCGGATCAGCGATGCCCCCGTCGTAATACGGGACGCCGTCGATCACATACGGTTCGCACGCCACCGGCACCGCCGATGACGCCTTCATGATGTCGTAATTGTCGTAGCCGACGTCCGACTTGTCGAAATACTTCGTGGAACCATCGTCCGCATTGCAGGCCACCACGGTGAATTCGGTCGGATTCGCCGCAAACGCCTCGTAATCCACCGGATTCTCGCCATCGTGGTTGCTCAGCGTGCTGTACACGTAGTCGAGGTTCGCGTAATTGTGGTTCTTCACATAGCTGTCGAAGCTCGCGTATTCCTTACGGAACGCGTACTGCGTGTAGAACGTGTGGTTTCGCCCGTGCTGTCCGGAAATGTAGGAAACCATATTGGCGCTGCCGGCGGAAACACCATAGCAATGGTCGACATGTATGCCGTCCTCCAGCATGCGGTCCATCACACCCGCGCCGTAAATCGCGCGGAAACCGCCGCCGACGTCGATCATCGCTGTCCTGTTGGCCATATGCGCCCGTCCTTTCGCAAGTCCGTCCCTTTTGCCGGGTTTTCATTCGACTTTACGCGGTCTGTCGGGACATTCGCGCTCAGCGATCAAGCAGCGACTGCGCCAACTGCGCGATTCGTGCGGAAGTGTCGGAATTGGCCAGATCGATGCTGCCTTCCGCGTCTTCCGGAGCGAGCTTGCCCAACGATTCGAGCACCACGCCAAGGTGACGCACGGTGCCTTCATTGCCGTCGATGATCGCCGCCGTATCAGGCAGCAGTTCGCGGAAATAATCGCGGTAGAACACGAAATGCGTGCAGCCGAGCACAACGGAGTCGATCGTGGACAGATCGTATTGGTCGAAATACTGGTGCAGCGTGCGCATCACCACATCATGGTCGTCAAGCTGCCCATGCTCCACGATCTCCACCAGACCGGGGCAGGGCTCCGGAAAAATCGTATGGTCGGCCTTGAAACGGTCCATCAGCACGGCGAACTTGCGTTCACGCAACGTCAGGGGAGTGGCGGCCACGATGACGCGCTGACGCTTGCCGTGACCACGGTCGCAAGCCACCTTCAATGCCGGCTCCATGCCGATGATCGGAATGTCGTATGTGTCGCGCAGTTCGTTGGCTGCGGCGGAAGTGGCGGTATTGCAGGCGATCACGACCGCTTTCACGCCTTGTTCCACGAATCGTTTCACAATGACGTCGGACAGTTCGCGCACCTGTTCGGGCGATTTCGTGCCGTACGGAGCGTTCGCGGAGTCGCCGAAATACAGCACATGCTCGTTCGGCATGTCGCGGCGGATCTCACGCGCTACGGAAATACCCCCCAAACCGGAATCGAAAACGCCGATAGGTGCCGTTGAAGCCATACGTCCTCCTTTGCCATCGCGCGCATGCCCGCAGGCGCATACGCCAAACGCTTTCAATAGCCTACCGCGTGTAGAGTGAACTGGTATGAGCATTCCAAGCATTGTTTACAAAGCGCACGCCACCGGCAACGATTTCGTGGTGTATCTCGACGAAGACGGTACGCACGAGCCGACCGCCGATGAAGTGCGATTCCTGTGCGACCGACATTTCGGCATCGGCGGCGACGGCCTGATCCGTCTGGCGCATCCGCAGGCGGTGTCCGATGTGAACGAAAGGCAGATCGCCGATTGCGCGGCGGGCGATGCGGACTGGTTCATGGACTACCGCAACGCTGACGGCTCGCTGGCTGAGATGTGCGGCAACGGCACACGTGCGATCACGCTGTTCGCGCAGCGGCAGGGCATCGCCGACCAGCCGGGCGGCAAGCCGTTCCATCTCGGCACCCGCGCCGGCGTGAAGGTCCTGACTTCGCTCGGCGATGTGCCGGGCCTCGGCAAGGACGTGTTCCAGGTGGAGATGGGCGCATGGAAGCGTGGCGACGTCGACGGTTACGAAGTGACCATTCCGGGCACGTCCGGTTCCGCGCGTGGCACGTTCGTGGACATGGGCAATCCGCACGTCGTGGCCGTGCTCGAGGACGCGTTCGCCAGCCTGCCGAACGTCGAAGACCTTGATCTGGTCACCAAGCCGGTCGTCGCGCCCGAGATTCCGTCGGACCAGAACGTGGAGTTCGTGCGCATCGACGAGCAAAGCGAAGGCGACGATGCGGGCGAGGCCACCATGCGCGTCAACGAACGCGGTTGCGGCGAAACCCTGTCGTGCGGCACGGGCCTATGCGCCACCGCCATCACGTTGCGCGCCAAAACCGGCATCGACCATTGGACCATCACCGTACGTGGCGGCACCTTGCGCGTCGACGTGACCGACGAAGACGTGAAGCTTACCGGCAGCGCCACCATCGTAGGCAAAATCGAACTGCTGTAACCGCTGCGGCAGCAAACGAAAAGCGGATAGGCAAAAGGCCGGCCCCGCAGGGTCGGCCTTCATCGCAAAAGGCTCGATGCAAACCGTATCAGGCGAACAGCATCGGGCCATCCTTGACGAGAATGACCACGATCAACGCCACAATCCACACCACATCGACCATCAGATCGAAATTCAGCCGGTAATACTTGCGCAATCCAGCATGACCGGACGGCATATCCTGCACGGCCACCGTGGCATGCGACAACGCCATGAACTGCACGGTGGTGGAGAACATCAGCACCAGACACCACGGACACATCGCGTTGATGACGAACAGCGACTGCGTGGTCAGCCAATACGAATACGCCAACGCGGCAAGGCCGCCCAGCCACGTGCACAGCGCGAACCAACGCGGCACGGCCACCTTGGACAATCCGATCACCGCGATCGTCACGAACACCGATTCGGCGGCAATGCCGAAGAACGCGTTCGGGAAGCTCAATCCGGCGAACTTCACGATTTCCGCCTGCCAGGATTCGGCCACCGTGGAACAGGACAGCACGGCGTTCACATCGCAGTTGAGCTTCTGCCCGGGATTGCGTGCCATTTTCAGCGTGTCCGCCGACAGAATGAACGATACGAGCAATGCCACCGCCGAAGCGAGCAGCATGATCAGATACGTCCACGTTGCGCCGTGACGCCATCCGCGCGGCTTCGTGTAGTCGTCGTCCATGGCGACGGCTGTGCCGACGCTCGTTTCGTCATCGGCTGCGTCCACAGCGGCCTGGCCTTCAAAATCGCTCATCGTCAATCCTTGGAAAATCAAAATACAAACGTTGTCATGTCTCAGTCTACGCGAAAAACCGCGGATTCGAGCTTACGATAGTCATATGAGTCACGTGAGTTACGCGGAACCACCCGCACAAGGTTGGGATATTCATTGCCATACCGTCTTTTCCGACGGTACGGAGACGCCGCGCACGCTGGTGGAGCAGGCAAGGAAGCTTGGCTTGCATGGTGTGGCGATTGCCGACCATGACACCACCGCCGGCTGGGACGAGGCGACGGAAGCCTCGGAGGAAATCGGTTTGCCGTTACTGCTGGGCACGGAAATCACCGCCGTCGACGAAGATGTGTCCGTGCACATGCTCGCCTTCCAATACGATCCGTCCAACGAGCATATTTCCAGCATGTTCGCCAACACGCGTGCGGCGCGATTGCGGCGTACGAAACGCATGGTTGAGCGGCTGTCGCAGGATTTTCCGATTACGTGGGACGATGTGCTCGCCCAAGTGAAGGAAGGGGAGCGCACCACAATCGGCCGTCCGCACATCGCCGACGCGCTGGTCGCGGCGGGCGTGTACGAGACGCGTTCCGACGCGTTCGCCGACGCGGTGAGCGCCAAATCCAAGTATTACATTCCCACGCCGTCGCCGTCGACGCACGAGGTCATCGCCGCCGTCAAGGGGGCGGGCGGTGTGGTGGTCGCCGCGCATGCGGGCGATCCGCAACGCAACCGCCGGCTGCTGTCCGACGAGCAGCTTGACGCGATGATCGCCGACGGCTTGGACGGCTTGGAAGTATGGCATCGCGGCAATCCTCCGGAACAGCGCGAACGATTGCTGACGATTGCCGCACGGCACGATCTGCTGGTGACCGGCGGCTCGGACTGGCATGGCAAAGGCAAGCCGAACGGTCTGGGCGAGAACCTTACCGACGACGACACCGTACGCGAAATCTTGTGCCGGGGTGTGGATTTGATCGGTCGCGTCGGCAGCTCACATGCCGCATGAAATCCGGATATGGAATTTCCAAGCGTGAACCGGATACATGAATCGAATATGAAAAAGGCGTCGAACCTGATATGGTCCGACGCCTTTTTCATATGGAACGTGTCCAACGCGTTTGCAGGCGACGATCAGAGATTGCCGAAGCCGACGGCGTGCTTGGTTTCGGAGCCGATGATGGCATAGCCGAGAGAACCGGCCGGCACCACGATGCGACGGCCCTTGTCGTCGGTCAGGTTGATGGTCTTGCCATTCTCCACGGCCTCGGCGATGACGTTGTTCACCTCGTCGGCGCTCTGCTCGGTGCTGAAGGTGACGGTGCGCGCCACGTTCTGAATGCCCAGTTCGATATCCATGATGCTCCTTGTAAGGGTGTTCGTGTGCAAAGTCGTTTGCAATGTATGCGCTTATTCTACGCGCGGTTTCTCATCGGTGGCGTCCTCGGCCTGCAGCCGGTCGACCTCCGCTTTGGCCTTCTGCATAGTGGCCTCATCGCGTTCGAGCAGCGGAATGAGCATGGTCGCCGCTTCGCTATGGGCTTGAGGAATTTCCTCCTCGTTCGTGTCGTCACTGCCATCGGCGGTCTGCAACGTGCTGATCACAATGGTCGAACTGGACGGCAACGACTCGTGACGCTCCCTCGCGGACTGCTCCGGAACGAACGTGCTGACGGGGGATTCCTCACGTTCGCTCGTATCGTCCGAATCGGCATTGCCGGAAACCATGCCGGCAGAGGCGATATGTTCGGCGGCGGTCACATCGAACGCTTCCGTGGCGTCATCGACGATCTGCTTCGTCTTACGGACGGGCTGGGAGCCGGTGACGTCGAAATCGCCGGTCCTGTCATCATCCATATCGGTCGCGTCGATATGACGTTCGCCGGTCGCGTCGGCATCGTTATTCTGCTGCGCCGCCGCCTGCCTGCGACGTTCCGATTCGTCCAGCAACGTGCCCACGGTGATGGTGCTCGGCGGACGGTTGCCGGCCTTCTGCTCGTCCTGACGCGTCTCGCTCGGCCTGTGGTTCTTCGCGGTGAGCATACCCAACTGGTGAGCCAAACGCTCCACCTGTGCCTTGAACTGCATGATCTTGACGCTATCGGCCTGATTCAACGCGCTGATGAAATCGCCCACCTGTTCCATCTGCAGCCACAGGTTGGCGCGCAGCATGATCAGATCATCCAGACGATTGCCCAGCATGCGTCCATACGCGCTGAGCAGCGCATTACGGTGGTTTTCGTCAAGTTTGGAGAAAATCCACGCCAAATCACGTGCCGGATCATTGACCTGCATATCCTGCCAGTTCGTGATGGCGGTGATCGACGAGCCCGAGAACAGCACATCGCCGTCGGACAGGCCACCATGCACCGGACAAGTGGCGAACGACCACAGGCCGTCCGTTTCAAGAACGTCGGACCAGCTCGTCGTGATCTCCTGCGGCACATGGCCAGCCTGACGCAAACGCTTGATCCATGCGGTCAGCTGCGCGCGAATCTGCCCCGTGGAGAATACCGGATAGCCGGCCTCCTGCAGAAAATCCGGACGGAGACGGTGTATCGCGCCCAACGCGGTGCCCACGCTGGCACAGTCGTCCAACGTCAGCAGCGTCAGCGGACGCGCCTGACCATCATGATGCGTGGCGATCATCACGGAAACGTCTCCTGTGACGGACCTCTCCTGTTCGCCGTTGGAGAACGCCAGAACGCGATCGACGTCGAATCCCAATCCGCCCAACTCGCGGTTGCCCATCAACGTCTGCGCGGCACGCACGCGACCAGCGAGACGCTTGCGTCCCTTCGGCGTGTTCGAAGCGAACGTGTCATACAACTTGCCCGCGGCGTCCTGCACCACGGCATGATCAATGCCATACCCCTTGTCGGTGGCGTTGACCTGCTCGCTGTCACGCGTGCCAGCGATGGTGGCGTTCGGCATCGCCGCGCTCGCCAAGGCGGCCATCATAAATCTGCTTCGTTCGGTCACAATTCCAACCTTAATACACACTGAAGGCTAATAAGGGCGCGACTTGCCACGAATTCACGGTTAATCGCGCCGATGGCGTCCGTATCGTCACGCAATCTGCCACAATGGAGCATATGGATGCAACAGCGGAAGCGATTCTCGACGGACTGGACGATGCGCAGCGCATGGCGGCGACCGCCGTGCGCGGTCCCGTCCGTATCATCGCCGGCGCAGGTGCCGGCAAAACGCGGACCGTCACCCGAAGAATCGCCTACGCATGCGCCATCAAGGCATGGGATCCGCACGCCACGCTCGCCGTGACCTTCTCCGTCAAAGCGGCCGCGGAAATGCGCAACAGACTATCCCAACTCGACGTCGCATCCGACGTCAAAGCCGCCACCTTCCACTCCGCGGCACTACACCAACTCCGTCGGATCTGGCCAGACGTATGCGAAGGGCCCATGCCGTTCATCTCACGCAATCCGCGCGAAATCGTGGAACATTCCCTACGCCGAGTCACCACCCAGCAGGTGGACGACGACACCGTGCGCAACCTGCAAGCCGAAATCAACTGGTGCAAAATCTCGCTCATCGCGCCGGAAGACTATGAACGCGTCTGCGCGGCCATCCACCACCAGCCGCCGGCAGGACTGGAACCAAGCCAATTCGTGGATGTCTACAAAGCCTACGAAACCGAAAAAACCAATCGCAACGAAATCGACTTCGACGACATCCTGCTCATCACCTGCCACCTCATCGAAAGCGACGAAGACGTGGCGGCCAGCATCCGCTCCGGCATCACATGGCTCACCGTCGACGAATACCAAGACGTCTCGCCCCTGCAGCATCGGCTGCTCACCCGATGGCTCGGTGACAACCGCAACATCTGCGTGGTCGGCGACCCGGCACAGACCATCTACTCGTTCGCCGGAGCCAGCAGCTACAACCTGCTCAACTTCGCCTCCGAATTCGGCCCCCTCACCGCCGACGTCAGACTCAACAACGACTACCGTTCCACACCGCAGATCGTCAACTACGCCAACCGCGTGCTCGAAGCCTCACCGCAACGCGCCGACTATCTCAAACTCAACTCCAAGCGAGACCAAGGCCGCCGAGTCGCGCAAACCGTCTACAACAGCGATCTCGAAGAAGCCCGGGGCGTGGCTGCACGCATCCGCAGACTCGTGGACGAGGGAGCATCTCCGGGCGACTGCGCCATCCTCACCCGAGTCAACGCGCAGCAGAAAATCCTCTGCCGGGCACTGGGCGAACAACACCTGCGCTACCGCGTCAAACGAGACAGCGGATGGCAGAACTCCGCGCTCGCGGATGACGCTCAGACCCGCTTGGCCATGTTGGAAGCACTTGGCGCAGGCGGCGACGTTAAAGGCGTGACCATCTCCACCATCCATGCCTCCAAGGGCCTGGAATTCAAACACGTGTTCCTGATCGGGTGCTCCGAAGGGCTGATTCCATACGGTTCACCGCCCGAAGGCGACCTTCTGGAAGAGGAACGGCGATTGATGTACGTGGCGGTCACGCGTGCCGAAGACACACTCGACGTGTCCTATGCGCGCGCCCGCGAAGACGATGGGTCCGATCGCGGGCGCAGGAAATCACGCTTCTTCCGGTGACTGCGGGTCGCCGGAAGCGTTCGTATCGCCGGCGTCATCTGTACCGTCGGCGTCGTTCGTGCCATCGGCGTCATCGCCCTTGTGCTCTTCCTCGTCGAGCAGCTTGGACAGTTCGGCATCCCAATCGATGCTGTCCGGAATATCCTGTTGCGCCGTGGTCTGTTCCGTACCGGTAGTGGCGGATGCGGCGCCGTTCTCTTCGTTGGAGCTATCCTCGGACTGTTCGTCCGGCAGTTGCGGCAGCAGATCCGGATGCGACCATTTCGCGTCGCGCGCCTCGGGGCCTTCCTGCGCGCCGATGCTTTCCCACAGCGCGGCCGCCTCACGCATGCGCTTGGGGCGCAATTGCATGCCCATCAGGCTTTCGAACGTGCGTTCCGCAGGGCCTCCGATGGCGCGTTCGCGGCGCAACATCTCACGAAGCTGTTCGATATGCGGAATATGCGCCATGCCCGCACGCCACACGACGGCATCCACCCAGCCCTCCACCAAGGCAAGCAGATTCTCCAACGCCTTCATGGCCTGCTTCTGCTCCGGAGTGTCCGGGAACGCCACCTTGGTGATGTTCACCGCGCTGGCCATGGAATCCGGATCGATGGACTCCGCCTCACGGATCTGCTCCTCCATGGCATCCATGTCGATGGTGATGCCACGCGCGTATTTGCCCAGCAGCGCCTCGAAGCGGGGCATCAGCCACGGCACGGAGGCGAACAGCCTGGCATGCGCAAGCTCCTGCAGCGCAAGATAGCCCATCACTTCGTTCACGTCGATGTCCAGCGACTTCGCGTATTCGGTCACGTTCTGCACGATCAGTCCGCCGGCGGGATTCTTCAGCAGCGCGATGCCCTGATCGAAGCTGCCGCGCACCTCATGGGACAGGTCGCCGGCGGCACGCCCCAACTGCATGGCGAACGACGTGTTGCCGACGAATCGCATCAGCTTCGCCGGATTTTTCATTTCGTCCGGAATCGGAATTTCGATGGGGCCTGCGAAAACCCCGGAAATCTCGGTCTGGATTTCGCCGTCGCCGAAACGCTGCGACAGAATCGAAGCCAGAGCGTCGTTCATCGATTCGGCCACGGGGGAGGCGAACTGCGCCCACGCGTCGATTGTGTCCTCCACCCAGCCGGCGCGGGTGAGCAGCTGCGTCTCGCCTTGCGCCGGGTTGAATTCGCAAGCGGTATCAAGCCACAGGTTCGCCTCGCTGATGGCACGTCTTGCGATTTCGCCGGTTTCGGCGTTCACGCTGCTGTCCGATCCGGCACCATTCGCCTGCTGCAACGCGAGCGATTTCGCCAGTTTGATGTTGATCGGCCCCTGTTCCACGGCCTGCTGCATATCTCCCATGGTGTTGAGTCCGCCGGCGGTGAACGCCTGCATCATGGACTTGACCTCTTCGGGCTTGGGCAGCGTGCTCGGATCCTGACTCATCAGCTGGTCGCGTACGGCTTCCGGCATGTTGGAAAGCTGGTTCCATGCCATCTCGCCCTGAATCGGTCCGAAGCAATCGATAAGCCACTGGCGGATCGCATTCTCATCCATACCGTTTCCTGCCTTTGTTCCACGCGATTGTTAAGTTCGTTGCCTTCCATAGTATGGGAGGCATGGCCGATATGCAGGAAACACAGCGAGTTCACGCCAAAAGTACACGTAACGGGTCGTCTCAAGGCCTTCTGCCACGTATCAGACGACGTTGGCGTCAGGTCGGACGGTGGTTCGATGTTCGCCCTTGGCGATATCTCGCCGGACCGATCGTGGCCGTGCTTTGCGTGCTGGTGCTTATTGCGCCCAGCGCGTACGTGGTGCAGGAGCCGGGACCGACCCAGGACGTGCTCGGAAAAGTCGAAGGCAAGCAGGTCATCGACGTGTCCGGCGTGAAGACGCATAAGGACTCCGGCAAACTACTGCTCGTCACCGTCAACGCCTCAGGCGTTCCCGGATATCCTGTGACCAACGCGCAGGCGTTGCTGGCATGGGCCAATCCGAAGGCCACGGTGATTCCGCAGGAGGCCGTGTTCCCCGTCGGACAAAGCGCCAAGGACTATGCGAAGGAAAGCAACAAGGAGATGTCCTCATCGCAGAACGCCGCGGCCACGGCCGCGAAGCGGTTCCTCAAGGCGCACGGTTATGACGTGTCCGGTATGAAGGTGTCCATGCACGTCGATGACATCGGCGGCCCGTCCGCGGGCATGATGTACACGCTCGGTCTGATCGACAAGGTGACCGGAGAGCAGCTTTCCGGCGGGAAGACCATCGCGGGTACCGGCACGATGAACGCCAAAGGCAAGGTTGGCGCGATCGGCGGCATCCGGTTGAAGATGATCGGCGCGAAGCGCGACGGGGCCACGTGGTTCCTTGCCCCGGAATCCAACTGCTCTGACGTGGTCGGTCATGTGCCACAGGGCCTCCACGTGGTGAAGGTGGGCACGTTGGATGAGGCGTACGACGCGCTGGTCGCCATCCGCGATGGTAAAGGCGGTTCACTGCCGCAATGCACCGTCAAGCAATGAGCGTGCGGCGGAAGGGGATAGGCGTGATACAGGCGGAAATCGCCGTTTCATCTCGAAAAGTGGGCGATTCCGGCGTTCGTAACGTATATGTTCGAGCAGTGTTGGTATATTGACGAACGTGAATCAAACGGCATCTGATAACGCTGAAGAATTCGGTTTCCACGCCGGCGACCTGGTACAGGAATGGCTGTGGGACGATGATGTGGATGACTCGATCCGCGCCAAGATCGAGGAACTGACCGGTGAGGAGCTGGTCGACGAGGATTATGACTCCGCAGTCGATGGTGTGATCATCTGGTGGCGTGATGGCGATGACGAGGACGAACTGGCCGACACCATTGTCGACGCCTATGCGGTTCTCGGCGATGACGGCCCGCTGTGGGTGCTCACCCCGAAGCCGGGACGTCCGGGTGCCGCAAGCTCCAGCACCGTGCAGTCCGCGGCCAAGACCGCCGGCATGAACGCCGCCACTCCGCTGACCGTCAGCTCCGATTGGAACGGTATTCACCTGCGCGCGTTCGGCAAGGGCAAGTAAACCAAGACTTTTCGCGATTTTCTCGCGTATACGAAAATCCCCCGGGCCCATTGGGTTTGGGGGATTTCGCTATTACGTGGACTTTCCGGCAAAACACAAACAAAACGTGGGCGGAATGTGGGCAAAACACGGGTGCGCGCGTTGATATTACGCGGGATGATATGCGATTCCTTGATTTTTCACGGCGTTGCGAAAAGTGGGCGATGAGGGATTCGAACCCCCGACATCCACCGTGTAAAGGTGGCGCTCTAACCAACTGAGCTAATCGCCCGCAACGAACTACTGTACCGTATCCGCGCGATGAGCCGCACTCGTGTGTCGGCATGGCGGATATGATGCCGCTTGATCGGTACGAAACCGCCGTGCGAGCGATGAGCCGCACGTGTCGATTCACTGAATTTTCATCTTTTGCGGCGTCTGCGTCGAATCAATCACGTAAAGTAGTGACGTTAATACGTGTAGCAGGAGGTCGAACGCCAATGGCACAGGAACCTGAAACCGAGAAGAACGCATCGGGAATCGCTCATGCCGCGAAGCGAAAGTGGGGCTACGATGCGGAACAGGTGGATGCTTTCCTTGAACGTGCGCACATGCTGTATGAAGGTGAGGGCGCGCAACTCACCCAGCATGATATTCAGAACGTCTCCTTCGAACTGGTCAAGGGCGGCTATGTGATCGCCCAAGTGGATGCCGCGCTTGCCCGTCTGGAACGTGCCGTGGTCGACAAGCAGACCACGTGGGAAATCTCCCAGCATGGCCGTGTGGCATGGAAGGCGCAGACCGAGGACCTGTTCAAGAAGCTCGACGCGCATGCCGAACGCGAGCATGGCCAACGGTTCAAGCCGGGCGAGGGCAAGAATCCGAGCTACGACCGCAAGCAGGTCGACAGCGTGATCGACAAGTGCCTGACGAAAGCCGCCGGCGAGCTGGGTGTCGAGGAAGTCAGTGAAGCGGACGCCAAGGCGATCGCCGACACGAATTCCCAGACCTTGAGCAACGTGATCTTCACTCAGCGCAAAGGCAAGAGGGGATATGACGAACGTCAGGTGGATTACTATCTGGCCGCCTGCGCGCAGTTGCTGACCCGACTCGAATCGTATGCGCGCGTCGCGGATTTCGTCGGTGAACCCTCCGAAGAGGCGATGGCCGCGGCCGCACCGTCCGTTGCCCCGGCTTCCAGTGATTCCGCAGCTGGCGAAACCCAGATGATCGCACCGCTGTTCGCAGCTCCTTCCGCCACGGTTCCGGCTGCTCCGGTTCCTCCTACTGTGCCAACCGTCACGCCGAGCGAAGAGGATTCCTTCGACGCGCTGAACAAGGCCGAGCATGAGATCTTCACGTCCGCGGTCACCTCCCCGGTGAGCGTGCCTGCCACGCCGACGAACACTCCGCCTGCGGTTCCGGTGGTTCCGCCGGTGTTCCAGCCGCAGACCGATTCCGCTTCTTCCGCGCCGAGCGCCGTTGAAGAGACCCAGGCGTTCGATCCGCTTGCCGATGATGCGATGGAAGATGCCGCGCCAAAGGCTCCGGCTCCGACCGCGACCGATTCGCAGGCTCCAGCCGCTCCGGCATTCCCGCCGGCTCCGGTTGAACCCGAGCCGCAGCAGGATCCGTCTTTGGCCGCGTTGGCGCATCTGGCCCACACCATCAATGAGACGAACCAGACGGAAAACACGTTCACGCCGCAGGTTCCGAGCCTGTCCGCGTCCGACTTGCCTCAGGTCACCACCGGTTCGACGAGCCTGAGCTCCCTCGCAGCCTCGGTGCCGCCATCCTTCACGCCTGAACCGGCCGCTCCGGCCACTCCGGTTCCGGATTCGAACCCAACTGTCATTCCGGCTCCGGTTGTTGAACAGGCTCCGGCCGAGCCGGCCGCTCCGGCTGAACCTGCCGTAGAACCGGCAGTTGGCCCGGCAACTGAACCGTCCGCCGAATCCGATGCGGACAAGCAGCAGGAGGACAAAAAGCCGGAACCAAGCCCGGCTTTCAGGTCGATTTTCCCGGCGTCGGGCAACGACGACAATCTCGATATTCCGGATCTGTCGTTCCCGTCCTTCGAGTGAACCAACGGTAATAAACAGGCTGGCGGAATCGTCAGCCTGTTCTCGCGTTTACACAATCCCAACTACACAGCCTCGACTACACAGTCCCAACTTACATAGTCCAAACCAATACCGGAACATCGGCATATCATACGGAGAGCAGCGCATAACCCATGCAACCATCAACCGTAGTAATTCTGGGCTCCACCGGATCCATCGGCACCCAAGGCCTTGACGTCATCTCACGTCATCTCGACCGCTTCACCGTGACGGGTCTCGCCGCGGGCGGAGCACATGTCGAACTGCTTGCGCAGCAGGCGGCGAAATTCCATGTGCCAACCGTCGCGATCTTCTACAAGGAAGCTGTCCCCGCGCTACGTGAGGCGTTGGAACAGGCCGGCGCAGGCAACGTCAACATCACAGCCGGCCCTGACGCGGTGATCGCCATGGCAGGCTCCGGCGCCGACGTGGTGCTTAACGGCATCACCGGCTCCATCGGCCTCGAACCGTCCATCGCGGCACTGCAGGCAGGCTCCCAGCTGGCATTGGCCAACAAGGAATCCGTGGTGGCCGGCGGACACCTGCTGTTTAGCGCGCAGGTACGCGACAAGCAGATCAATCCGGTCGATTCCGAACATTCCGCCATCTGGCAGTCGTTGCGTTCCGGCACACACGGCGAAGTGTCCAAGCTCGTCGTCACCGCGTCCGGCGGTCCGTTCCGCGGCTGGAAGCGCGACCAAATGACCGACATCACGCCGGAACAGGCCTTGAACCACCCCACATGGAACATGGGGCCGGTCGTGACCATCAACTCGTCCACGCTGATGAACAAAGGTCTTGAAGTCATCGAAGCAAGCCGACTGTTCGATGTGCCACCGAGCCGCATCGACGTGACCGTGCATCCGCAATCCATCGTGCATTCCATGGTGGAATTCCGCGACGGCGCCACCATCGCGCAGGCTTCGCCGCCGGACATGCGCCTGCCGATCGCTCTCGGCCTGTCCGCGCCGGAACGTCTCGGAAACGTCGCCGCCGCATGCGATTGGACGAAGGCGGCCACGTGGACGTTCGAGCCGCTCGACAACGAGGCGTTCCCCGCGGTGAACCTGGCCCGGCACTGCCTCGAATCGTCCGAAAAGCATACGGCCGTGCTCAACGCGGCCAACGAGCAGGCCGTCCACGCGTTCCTCGAACACCGTCTGCCATACCTCGGCATCGTCGACACCGTGCGCGAAGTGCTTGACGAGATGGACGCCGAACTGCGCGGCAACCCGCTGTTCGCTTCCGTGGAGGAAATGAGCCGACTCGAGCAGGAGGCTCGCGCCCGCGCCGACAAGCTGATAAACAAGTAAAGAGCACAAGCCGTAAGAACCATCGCGGGGCGCATAACGCGCCTCGCACATGCAAGGATCACGTATGCCAGAAATCGAAAAACCGTTCCGCAAAACCGGTGACGCGGCCATCAGCGAAAGCCCGCTGCATCCGCGCCGCAAGTCCCGCCGCATCATGGTCGGCCCGGTGCCGGTCGGCGGGGGAGCGCCGATTTCAGTGCAATCCATGACCAATACGCTGACGGCTGACGTACCGGCCACCCTGCAGCAGATCGCGGAACTGACCGCGGCCGGCTGCGATATCGTGCGTGTGGCCGTGCCAAGCCAGGATGATGCCGACGCATTGCCGGAAATCGTCAAAAAATCGCCGATTCCGGTGATTGCCGACATCCACTTCCAAAGCAAGTACGTGTTCCAGGCCATTGACGCCGGCTGCGCGGCCGTGCGCGTGAACCCCGGCAACATTCGCAAATTCGACGAGGTCGGCCCTTCGATCTGCAAGGCCGCCACGGATGCGGGCATTTCCCTGCGCATCGGCGTGAACGCCGGTTCGCTCGATAAAGAGCTGTACGCCAAATACGGCGGCCCGACACCGGAGGCGCTGGTGGCGTCCGCGATGAAGGAAGCGCGCATGTTCGAAGACGTCGGCTTCCACGATTTCAAGATTTCCGTCAAGCACCATGATGTGGTCACCATGGTGCAGACGTACCGTTTGTTGGCTTCCAAGGGCGATTGGCCGCTGCATTTGGGCGTCACCGAAGCCGGCCCGACCTGGCAAGGCACAATCAAAAGCTGCCTGGCCTTCGGCGCGCTGCTGGCCGAAGGCATCGGCGATACGATCCGCGTTTCACTGTCCGCGCCTCCCGTGGAGGAAGTGAAGGTGGGCTGCAAGCTGCTGGAATACATGGGATTGCGCCCGCGTAAGTTCGACATCATCTCCTGCCCGTCCTGCGGCCGTTCCCAGGTGGATGTGATTCAGCTGGCCAACGCGGTGACCGAAGGGTTGAAGGACGTGACCGCGCCGATTCGCGTGGCCGTCATGGGCTGCATCGTCAACGGTCCGGGCGAGGCTCGCGAAGCCGATTTGGGCGTGGCCTCCGGCAACGGCAAGGGGCAGATTTTCATCAAGGGCAAGGTCATCCAGACCGTGCCGGAAGACCAGATCGTGGAAACCCTGCTCGCCAAGGCGCAGGAGATCGCCGCGCAGATGGAGACCGACGGTCAGTTGCCTGCCACCGCCACCGGTCCGGTGGTCGTGCCGGTGACGCAAAACGGCAACTGCTGAAAGCCATGTTCCAGCGTGCCGTCGGTAGCATGCAATCGCAGGCTTCTCAGCAAAGGCCGGTAGAATGAGCGGCGTGTCAGAGCAGGAACGTCAATCATCAGCCGCCAGCCAATCATTACGGCAAGAATCGGCTTCATCGCCCGCGCGTCCGCAACCGCAACATCAACCGTGGACGCGCGGACGGCGACTCATGGTCAACCTGCCTATTTTCATCATGCTGCTGGGCATTCTGGTGTCCGTGGCCAATCTGACGGCATCCACATGGAACTACGAGCCGACCGAGCAGACCATCGAAACGCTTGACGCCAACACCGCCGTGACCTTCGCCAATCCATCCGGCGAAAAACTGGCGAAAAAAGGCGATTACGAGGTGGCGAAACGGTACGTCACCATCAAAGCGAAACGGCCTTCCACCGGTGAGATACAGAACATCAAAGTGCTGATCCGCAAACCGAAAGGGGCTGGGAACGGACGTCCCGGTGTGGTTTTCATGCACGGCGCCGGCTATGGCACCTGCGACAATTCCTTCGGCGACATGGCCTCCGACCTGTCTTCGGCGGGATTCGTGACGGCGGTGCTTGACAAGCCGGTCTGGTCCACCAACGACGCCAATCGCGACTACCCGGGTTCCGCCGCCATCTACGACCAGGTCATCAACCTCCTGCGGAAAATGGATACGGTGGACGCCTCCAAAGTGGGCATCTACGCCACTTCCGAAAGCACATGGATCTCATCGTATCTGCTGCAGCGCGATCCGGACGTCGCTTTTCAGGTGCTGCTCAGTCCGATGGTCTACGAGCCGCGGTATTCGCTGGGCTTCCTCGCCGCACAGGACTTCGCGCTCGTCGGCGCGCATGACGGCTACCAGTCGATCGTCCGCCGCGTATTCAATATCGACGCGTCCCTGTTCGGACTCACCAACCTCGACATCGACACGTTGACGCCGAAAGCGTATGCCATTCCGACATTGGTGGCGTATGGCACGAAAGACGTCATGACCGCGCAGGTGGAAGGCACGGAGAAAATCGTCGATCTGGCTCACCAGGCCGGCAACTGGGACGTCACCATACGCACGTACCCCATCGCCAACCATGTGCTGAGGCTCGGCGACGAAGCCAATTCCGGAACCCCGTTCGCCGACGCGTACGTGGACGATGTGGTCGACTGGGCCGTCGGCACCACGCACGGACTCAAACAGACCAGCGAACGCGTGGCCGGCACCAGAATGTACCAGTCAATCGCAGTGCCATTGGACCTCAAAGCCAATCGCGGCCTGACCATCTACCTGGTCGCGTTGCATGCCAGCATGCTGGTGCTGCTGCTTGCCGCAGGCGTGCTGTGGCTCGCCGTGCTGATGCGTAAGATCTGGGCGCGTGCCCACGGACGACGGTATCGGCTGGGGCTTGCGCAAGGGTTCAAAAACTCGCTGGTCACGTTGACTATCGCCACTATGGCCACGTTCGTGCTGTTCTGCGCCGGCCTTGGCGATGTGATCATGGGTGTGGTCAAACTGGCATGGGGCAGTGCCCCAGTGGAGAATCCGGGCGTGATGTATTGGAGCTGGCCGGTGATCCAGATCGTGTGCGTCGCCGTGGTGTGGGCATGGTCCCGCGTGTTCATGCGGCTGATCGAAGAGGCAACCCATCGAGGCATCGCGCAGTGGCCGCCACGTAAGGGTGCTATCGGCGAAATCGTCAGCGGACGGCAGCCGGTGCTGGCTTCCACGCGGTTCGGACGCGTGATGTTCTGGCTGACCGTGGCCGCCATGTTCTGCGTATTGCTGGTGTTCGCGTTCTGGGGGCTGTTCATCTACTGACGGGGCGAATGTATTTCGGAACGCGCACGTGCGGCGAGCGTATGCATAACAGGATGCGATGAACGGCAAGAAAAGGAGGTGCGATGCCGCTGTATCAAGACGAAGGCGTGGTGCTGCGCACCGCCAAACTCGGCGAAGCCGACCGCATACTCACCTTGCTCACACGTGACCATGGCAAAGTACGCGCCGTCGCGAAAGGCGTGCGCCGTACCAAATCGCGTTTCGGAGGCCGACTCGAACCGTTCATGCGCGTGGCGCTGCTCATTGCGGAAGGTCGTTCGCTCGACGTCGTGTCCCAAGCCGAATCGATCGCCGCGTATGCAGGGCCGATTTGCGCCGATTTTCAAGCGTATACGGCGGCGAACGTGATCTGCGAAACCGCCGACAAGCTGGTCGCCACGGAAAAGGAGCCTGCGGTCGCACAATACCGGCTGGTATTGGGCGCGTTGAACGCGCTTGCCAAACATGCGCACGAGCCGTCCACGATTGGCGATTCGTACGTGCTGCGCGCACTGGCGATCGCTGGTTGGACACCCCGTCTGCGCGTCTGCGTGGTGTGCGGCGAGCCGATTTCGTCTGCGCTGTCCTGGTATTTTTCGATTCCCGCCGGCGGCCTGATGTGCGCCGCCGACCATACCCCCGAATCGGAAGCGGTGTCGTGGGATGCGATTTGCCGGCTTTCGGCGCTTGTCGATGGCGATTGGGGGGAGCTGGACGGTGTTCCGGCGTCCGCGTCGATTCAACGGGAAACCCACCAAATA
>VOFL01000110.1_pt1 | contig 38468 bp, 51 predicted proteins | sample 5384111 | NCBI WGS metagenome assembly VOFL01 (sample SAMN12384731, study PRJNA508395) | synthetic metagenome | isolation source: mock microbial community "Gut Microbiome Whole cell Mix" consisting of 8.3%...
CGGATGCGCGAGGAACGCCACCAGGGTCTGAACCGAGCCGAACACGCCGCTACGGGTTTCCGGAGTCAACGCGATGACACTGCTGACACGACTGGCGATCTCGCCATACCCTCATGTTTGGTCAGGATGGTCACAGGCTCGGTATTGCGTTCGGACGACGCCCAACGGAACACGTCAGAAACGGTCTTGTCTCCAAGATGGGCAGCGAACAGGTAGTCCGCGAGCTGCTGGGCGGCGGTCCCAGAAAGAAGTCGTCGCCTCCTGTGGCCGGTGTCCGGAGGCGTATCGCCAACAGTCGGCGATACGTTTCGCGTCTGCGATGGTGTGGATGGAATCGATCAGTCCACACCCACGTGGTATGCGTCCGGTTCGGCTCGGCAATGCGTTCCGGGTCAAACACCCAAATCCGTCCACCAGGATGGTCATGCATGCGCACAGGCCGGGTCACATCAAGGATGTCGCCCTTGTTCGAAGTCGCGAGGCATGGTCCTGGTGCCGAACAGATCGCCGGGATCGCATAGCACAGAGACTTTCCGGAACGGGGGCCGGCGAGCACGATCGCCATGTCCTCCCAGCTGGTGCTCATCGGCGTTCCGTCAACGATATTACGGCCGAGCGGATAGCCTGGCTCCATGCGCTTGGGATCGAAATCCTTGACAAGCCGGGATGCCATTTTCTCCGCACGCTGCCTGGTGACCTTGGCAACGGCATTGCCATGACCCATCGCCGGTGCATACACATCGACCGGTGCGGTCCGCGCTTCCCGTGACCTTCGGTGCGACCTTATGCGAGACGAGCCACCAGCACAATCCGGCCAGTATTGCGGTCAAGACGATAAGAAAACCGGCCAGCGTCCATTGCGCGCGCGTGAATTCCCATTGGCCCGAGAGAATGTACAGAAGCGCGAATATGTCAAAGCCATGGCCGGACATCGCGCACATCATGCCGAACACGGACATGACCGCCAACGCGGTGAGCAGCGCAACGCCCGCGGCTCGACTGGACGGTCTGACAGTCTGTCCGAGATCGGCGACCCTATTGGTTTGGAGCTTCGGATCGACGTCCATCAATTTCCTTTCATCGCAGAGAAGGACGCCACGACGCCCGTGGCATTCCACACGTCATCCTGCGCCCCTACCGGTCTCACCACGGAACACGACGTCTACAGGTTTCCGTCGTTCAACGCGTGACGCCGCTCGCATCCGTGGCATCCTCCACGCCCGTCATGATGTCCGCATCCGTGAAAGCCTCGCCCATATCGCGCTCCATGTCCGTGCCCGATGCGGAATACCGCGTCTCGATGGCTTCCAGCAGATTCAGGATGGCCGCTTCCCGCCCATCCGGATCGATGAATCGCGCGATGCCGCCTCTGACCGGCTCCGGATCATGCCATTCGACATCGTCCGACAGTCGCCACAACCACCTGCCCTCATAAGGCATGACATGTCCGAGAACCCGTCCATCCGGCAGTTCCGCGTCGAAGGCCCGCGGCCCGTTCCGCCATGCCGCAGTGGTCTTCATCTCCACGTCCTCGATGTCGAACGCGCGGCCCCGATCGTCGATCGTCGCTTCATCCTCCCATCTTCCACGTGGTCTGAGCATTCCACCGGGCCAGTCATTTCATTCGGGCCTGTTGCGGCATCCAGCGCTGCGGAGGCGAAACGGTCCGACGGGTCGAAACGGAGCGCGCGTTCGGCATGCTCACGTTCCATGCCATGCGTCGAACCGTCATATTCGACATGGTCGAACATTGACCAATCCTTCGATACGCCCCTCGACAGGAGTGGACGCGTTCATGTGAATCGGCGAGAGGATGCGCCATGCCGCATGATCGCGGTCGAGTATCGAATCCCTGTCAGGAATGGCGTCGGGCCATTGCCCAATCAGGTTAGGAATGAGTGTCACTACCGGGACGTCCTGTTCCGCGGTGGTGGCGATGCCTCTCAACTCGCGCATGTCCGGTAGGTCGGGACTGAGCACATCCGTGGCCATCATGGCGCGGGTCGCGTCGGGCGCATGCCGCAAACCCACCGCGATGATTGCCAACGCGGACGGATCCGTCACCGGGTCGGTCGGCGCGTGCGGCTCAAGCATAAGACGCCGCCATTCGTACGCGGCGGCGCTGAGCCAATCCATACGCGCCGTGTCGCCTCCGGCGAGCACATCATGACGGTAGTCCTCTTCGGCTGCCTGGATGATCTTGTCGAGACACGGTTCCTCCACCGGGTCGGCGTGGGCGATGGCACGAATCCGGAACGACGGGCGACGGGGCTTCTCATCGTCCGTCCGGCTTCCTCACCGGTTTCGGGATCGATGCCGGCCAAGCTCGCGCACGTACCGTGCGAGGGCTTTCGCGCCGTCGGGAAAACTCCGTCGACATGTTTCAATGCGGGACGGATTATGTCCCGCAACGCCTTCCACGCCTCGTCCCAGTCGTCATCGTCCGGATACGAGCCTCCCGTATGATGTTCGAGATTCTGTTGGCTATATCCGATTCGTCGTCGCTGGAGAGGATATCGTCATGGGATTCCTCTCCCATTCGTCGATCCACTGACGCAATTCCGTCTCGCTGATAGTCCGTTTCGCCATGTCGTCCGCCTTTCTGCCCGTCACGGCATTCCATGCCGTTGCTTCAAAGCGATTGTCGACATTCATGGACGGCGCAATAGGGCACGATGTCTACGTGGAGGTAGACGGACGGATATGCGTCCGGCCGCATGCATTCCGGTCTTCTCGATTCCGTCAGCGGATCATCGAATCCGCTCTGCCGCAAGCGGATTCGGATATGACGGGTATGGAGAGCCGCATGATGTCGTCGGACAATTGCGTACCGTCATACCCACAGTGATCCTCGTCGAACTCCCAATCAACGCCAGTCAGATCGTATCTGGTGACGAACGGGTCGCCTTGGTCGACGAAATGTGGTCCGGGATTGTCGTCGACGGCCAAACTGGTCTCATAGCGTCCGTTCTCGCCATCCTCACGCTCATCCTCATCGATGTCCTCGTATCTCGGGTACGGCGTCCACCGATCGCTATCGCACTCCATGATGTCGTAAACGTGCCAGCCATCCGGCAGAGGACCGTGGACGCCGGGCGTGCGGTAGCCGCGCGCGGTCGAACCGTCAGGCATATCCAGTTCGAACCCGTCGGCCTTCTCCCCTATGGATTCGGCGAGCAGTTCAAGCTCATCCAAGGTCGGATCGAGCAAATCGGGCATGTGGACGACCTTGCCTTGCTCACGCTCGTTCACTGGCCATCCTTTTTTGTCCTGCGGGACGGCGTCATGACCCGTCTCCTGTTTTCGCGCTCGAAACGATGCAGACGAGCGAATGCACGGCGCGCAAGGTCGTACGACTCATAATAACTGGGATGGTCGGTGTCCTCCTGCCAGTGATCCGGCCCGCGTGGTCGATGACAAGCGCGATGAACGCATTGGGCTCCATGACGGCGCGGGGACAGAACAGGAGCGTGAAGCCGCGCGCCGATCGCGCGACCGAAGCGGCATCGAGCGGCCGGTCCAGCCGTCATACGCGCCACGGCGCACGTGACGGACCGACAACGCGTCGCCGTATCCGTTGACGACGGCGAGACGCGAATGGCGAGACGGATTGAAACGCCGAGCCCCGTGTCGGTAATCGCATGGGGAACGATGGCGATCATCGACGGTTCCACTTCGCGTTCGTGTCATTAAATCCGGAATGCTCGATGCCGCACATCTGCACGGTGACAGGGATTCCGGGCAGTCCGCCGAGCTTGATGAGGAACTTGCCCACCCCTTTGAAGCTCGCGTTCGCGTCAAAATTCGTGGGCGTGGCCCAATCGGACAGCATGTCCTCCTCGCGCATGCTGATAGGCAGGCCGGACTCGCCGCGCAGGTAATGCTGTATCTCAGTGCGGCTCAAGGCCCCGAGGACCTTGATCTTGCTGCGCTCCACGAAACCACGTGCCTTGTTGTTCTGCGCCTGGGTGTCCAGACACAGCAGATCGGCAAACGTGTGGGGTGATCATGATCTGTCCGACGCCCCACTGGCGGTTGAGGCGGGTGAGCAGATCAAGACGGTCGACCATGAGCGGACTGGCGCGCAGGGCACGATGCATCTCGTCCATGATGATGACGTGGTTGCGTCTGGGCAGCAGCCCGGCCTCGGCCATCATGTCGGTCGCGTTCTTCGCCGCGAACGCGCTCGACCATGTGGCGGCGAGCACCGCGGCGACGACATCGTCACCGGCTTGGGCAAGGGCGCTGATGTCGAAGTCGACCGGCCGGGACAGTTCGATTCGTTCGGTGGTCTGCTCGCAGAACAAGCGTCCGAACCGTCCCATCGGATTCGCAAGCCCATGCAGGCTGGAGAGCAGATCGCGCACGGCGCGTGCATACGCCTGATCATTCTCAGGGTCGTCGAACACGGCGGCCGCGCGTATCTCCGGCGTGCCCTGTTTGACAAGGTCGCGCAGGTCGGGAATAACGGGTGGCTCCGGATCGTTCTTGGTACGCTCGTACAGAATCCTGAGCGCGGTGGCGAGGATGTTCGACTCCACGTCGGATACGGTGCGGCGTCCCTCCTCACGGCCCGTGCGACTGATGGTCAACAGCACCTCCATGAGAGCGCTACGGCGTTCATGGTAGTCGGCGAGCAAATCCTCGCGGGATTTGCCGGCAAGCCGTTTAAGCGCGTCATGGATGCCGCCGGGATCGAGTGGATTGATGGAACCAAGTCCGCTGCCCAGACGGATGACCTGGCCGCCAAGCAGGCGGACGAGTTCGGCATAGTCGGGCTTCAGATCGCCGGGGATGATCGCGGTCATACCGAGCGCTCATCCCCATGCTTGGCGGCGCACGAACGTGGATTTGCCGATTGCGGGCAGACCCATGACGAACATACTGGGCTGTTCGATGATGCCGGCCCGGAACCAACTGATCGGATCGCAGCACACGCCCGCGCCGGTCGCCATGCTCCGTCCTATGGGCACGCCCTCGACGGGCAGGGCCATGTCGGTGACAAACGGCCAGAACCCGCCGCACACCTGCGTGCTGGTGCCGAAGAACTCGTCGACCGTGGGCATCAGTCCAGCCCATCCGCCGCCCTTGCTCGCCGCCCCTCCAGATTGGCTCCGGCGACGGAGATGGCATATGCCGGCGCAGAAGGGGCATGTCCGGATCCATGCCTCGGTCTTTCGTGTTCGTGTTCCGCATGGCATGCGTTCCTTTCATGAGAGCGCGGTGAGCGCGTTGGGCGGCGAATAGGTTCTGAGATTGAGCCCGAGTGGAAGACTCGCGGCGAACGCCGTGTCCTGCGCGCCATAACATGGCCGCAGGTCGATCTTCGCGCTTCCCGCGGCGCCCTCGACGGCGTGCGCGGCCTGTTCGAGACGTATGCGCTCGTCATCGCCGGCGCGCACGGTGGCGGTCACGAGCAGTCCGAAGAACACGATGGCCGCACCTCGGTCGATTTCGATGGCCTGACGGTTCGCTTTGTTGATCTGGCTCATAGCACTGATGGACGCGCGTTTCTCCTGGCTGACCTGGTTGGCGGCCCTCTGCCTGTTCTGCTCGGCCATGAACGCGGTCTTGTCAGGAGGCAGGATATGAAACACGACGGTGACGCGTTTGCGGTCGCAGTCTGCGAGAGGACCGAGCAGACGCGCCAGAGTAGAGCTGGTCACGTTGGATTTCGGCGGGTCGCACATCTCCCACGTACGGCTCACACCGGAATCATGCCGGTAATGGTCCCAGCCGGCCTCGCAAGCGACCGGACCGGCATCCTCCCATTCGATCCACGGCCGCCCGTCGGTCTGCTCGAGCGAATCCTGCGCGCCCGGATCATATGCGACACGGACCATGCGGCTGATCTCGTCGATGGTGAGCGTGCGGGCGGTCCCGCCTCCCGCGTCTGCGATGCGGCGGATGAGATTGGGAACGAGCTGCCCGATACGGCGGGCCGCCTCGTCTGGTTCCAGGAATCTTCCGTTGCGCGCGTCGACATAACGGAACGTAAGCGTGAGGATGACGCTGCTGGAAGCGCCGCCAGTCGCATACAGGTCCATGATCTGGGCCATGGCCCTTGCAGCGAGTTCAGGCGCGTCCTGAACGGTGCGCTTGCTGAGGTTGCGGCGGAACCGCACGCCAGAATCGGGCGACGTATCGACGGTCACGGACAGTTGGGCCACTCCCATCTCGCCTCCCAACGACTCAAGCAGACCGGCCCATGAGGCGACGTATGCGTCCTCGACATCGTCATCGGCGAGGGACGCGCCCTGTGGCTGGCATGAGAACGGGAGCGAATATTCGCCGGTATGCCCGTGACGTATCAGGGCGAGCCGGTTGCCGAACCCATCGTTCGCCTCGACGAGCGAGACGCGCGACAAGATGCCGGGCAGACGGCACTGCCCCGATTCGACCGGGGCGAGCATGCCGGAACGGTACAACGCCCGTCCCTTCCTTGATTCGGCGAGCCATGTGCGTCGCTCCACAGTACGGTCAAGCACATTGCGGTGCTCCCTGTCGCGCATGGCAAGTATCGCGATGACACCGATGCCGACGACCGCGGTGGCGATGGCCGCAACCACGTTAACCATGGACAGCATCAGCGTGGCCACGAGTACGCCAAGACCCGCGAACGTCAACGGTCTGCCGATGTTGCGAATGCCGCCGGCGATGGGACGCATCCAATCGCCGTAAGTGGTATTGGAAGCCATTTAGAACTCCTTTGTCTTACGTGCGCCCGAACGGTTCGCACCGTGCGGCCCTCCGTCCGGAACACTGCCGAACTCCGCCCGGACCCTCTGTATGGCTGACGGTTCGCTAACCCGCCGTCCAACGTCTTTCCGAGGCTGCTGCGCAACGGAGGACGGCCGTACGCCTCCCGAGCCGGATGATGGCGGCGCCGCAGGAATGCCTCCTCCGGAAGGCGCGTCTACGGAACCGGTCCCGTCATCGGCCATGGACGTCTTCACGCCATTCGACGCCGAAGATCCCACCGCACCCTTCGGAACGGAACCAGCCGCACGGGTTCCGTCCGGCATGGAGGAACCACCGAACATGGTCTCACCGCCACCCTTGGCCACCTCACTTCCGGGCCGGCCGGGCGCTGATATGCCGGATCCGATGCCACTTGCTCCAGCGTTTTCTCCGGAGCCGACGGCACGTTTCGCGCCGTTCGGAACAGAAGGCTTCACCTTCCCGGACAGGGCGCCGGTCGCTCCCATCACGCCCTTTGCGCCGGCTTTGAGCACGCCGCCGGCCGCCATGACGCCCATACCGGCCATTCCGCCAAGCATGGACGGGATGACACCTCCGCCGCCGATGCTTCCTGCGACGGAAGGGACGATGAGCCTGATCATCGCGGGAAGCAGCACGATTACGCTGATGGTGAGCATGAGGGTGATGGCCTGGCTGTCATCGCCGGCGCCGGCGGTCGTCATGATCGCGCACCCCGTCGCCATGACGAGTGCGGCTACAGGCTTGTACATGAGGAACGCGAACAGCCACCCCATGACCTTGCCGAACGCTTGGCGTCCAGTCTCCATCCAGCTCATCGCGGCCCACACCGGCGCGATGCCGACCAGAATGGGCAGCAGACCGGCACGCAGATAGCAGAACACCTTGCTGATGAGATTGCAGAACCACATGACGATGGTCAACACCAATGCAATCGGCCAGTCAAGATTGAAGAATTCTGATGCGGCGAGGGTGTTATGGCTCCACGCCGACTTCATCATGTCGGACGCGCTCCTGAGCACGCCGGCCGTCCACGTGTCCACAGTGCCTTGGAACAGATTGACGAATCCCGCGAGGCACACGCTGGTGAGCATGGACCACATGAACGCCTTGCCCAAAGGGACCAAGTCACGTCCCTCTTGCGTGGTGATCAGCTTAAAACCGGCTGCGATCACACCACATACAGCCGCGATGATCAGGAACGGATCGACCTGGAGCCGTACCCAATCGGACACGAAAAACGAGGTTCCAGCTCCCGGCGTCCATGACGTGAGCGCAGGAGTGGACCGTCCCGCCGTGGCCGTGGGCACGCCGTTGACGACGGTGCGCGTCATATTCGCCTGTTTGAAGAACGTGAGCGCGATGCTCGCGGCGGACGACCCCATGAACACGCCTAGGAAAATCCAGCCGATCCTGCCGAGCAGATGCCCGTCCATGCCAGCCGAGCCGTTGCCGATTTGCCAGATGATGCGCGCCGCGAGGATCATGAGACTGATGGCCGCCGCGACGACGAGTACGGCCTGGGCGACATTGAGGTATTTGTTGACGTTCGTGTCCCACGTGTCATACATGGGAAGGATGGAATTCTGAAGCGTGTCCACAGTACCCGGCGCGGCAACGAGCGTATTGCGGGTCGTGCTGAGCCATTCAATCGTATCGTCGGACTGCTGCTCGTACATCGTCCACATGGTCTTCTCGAGCCAGCTGAGCTTACGGGTCTTATCGCAGGAATTGTTGGCCGCGTTCCAGTTCCACGGTCCCGCGTCAGGAGTCTCCTCCTGGTACGTGTTGGCAAGGGCGACGCATTGGTTCGCGGGGACCGATGCGAGATACTTTCTCGCATTGCCGTTGAAGTACGGATTGATGGCATTCGCCCATGTGGCCTTTGCATAGGCGATCTGGTTGCTTCGGATCAGTTTTCCCACGCCGTTTTTGGGAATCTTCATGGAATATACGGTCTGTGTGTCGGCGATTTCTTCGTCGCCGAATTTGAGGTCATCCTTCAGCGCATCGAAGTTCGGTCCTCCGCAGGCCGTCAGGGAAAAGACGGCCACCAGCGCGAGAAGCATCGCGGACAGGCGTCCCTTGCGCCGGCTTGCCATCCGTTCAGCAGCTTTCCGCGATGGACAGTCCGAGCGCGCTCATGAACGCCAAAGCTCCGGCGACGATGAAGATGCCGACGACCCAATTGATGATCTTGTCGAATGTGTCGTCCCTGTCGGGCACGCCGTCGCCCTGCTGACGCAGCACATGCACGCCAATGCGGATTAGTGCGACAATGGCGACGACCAGTCCGAGGGCCTTGACCCATCCGAGCGCGGTGGTCACCGGACTGGAGAATCCGGGAGGCAGGCACGCCCTTGGGTTCTGGAGGTCGGCGAGGACCATACCGTATGCGGCGTCCTGCACCGTATCGGCTGCGGATGCGATGCGTTCCAACATCATCATGTGTGGTTTCTCCTTCGGATGTAGTTGACCATGCATTTCCACCGTCGCATGCTCCAAGCTGGCCGACGGTGCACGGCGTCTACACGTTCCATCTCGATGCCCATGGCTACCGGCAGACGGCGAAGTCATTTGTGACATATAAGATTGCCAATAAGATTCAAGCCGTAAAGATGGTGTCGGAAGGATCAACGATGAGCACGATGTATGTCAAGCAGAAGGTGTTCTCAATCGGTGAGAAATTCACGGTGACCGACATCGCCGGCAACCCACGCTATTACGTGCGCGGCAGCTTCCTCGCCATTCCGAAATCATTCGTCATCACGTCGGTTGACGGCATCGAGGTGGCACGCATCGAGAAAGAGGTGTTCTCGTTGCTCCCCCGCTTCACCGTCACCATGGAAGGATTGACACAAGCGACCATCAGCAAACGATTCACGTTCCTTCGCGACCGGTACGACATCGACGTTCCAGGATTGCAAATCACGGGAGACTGGTGGGATCTGAGCTTCGAGGCGTCGATGGACGGCGCCAAGGTCGCGTATATCCGGCAGAAGCTCCTCTCTTGGGGAGACTCCTATGAGGTGCGGGTCCTTGATGACCGACTGGACGTGCTCATTCTGGCACTGGTGATAGCCATCGACCGTGTCAAAGCCGATGAGGCCGCGGCCAATACATCGGCCTGAGCGTACGGCATCCAGGAAGCGCGCTTCCACGGATGGTTAGCCATTGCCGCTGATGCCGTCAGCCGTTTGCATGCTCCCGTTGAGATCCTTGAGCATCCTCTCATACGCATGTGGATACGCTTCGGGAAAACCGTCGAGGTCGAGATTGCGGATGAACGGAAGCCGCCACAAGGCTGGTGCGGCGGAACCGACCAGAAGTGTTCCCCTGCGCAGTTCGCGCGGAGTTCTCGGCGATGGCATGGTCACGGCCACTCCCATAAGGACGCTCGCGCCGAAGAGCCCGTCGTTCCAGTTGGCGAGCAGATTTCTGAGCGATTCGAGGCCACGTCCCGTGCACATCGCGCACAGCACGATCCGGCTTGGGACACGTGGGTCGGTGCTGACGGGCAGCGCGCGCCCCGCGTCCACGTACCTGTCTTTTGCGCTCATGCGGATGGTGGAACATCCCGATCCGCCATGCGCGCCCACCAGCCATATGCGGCCCGGAGCGGGCCGGGCGGCGAACGATGGAATCGGTGGCGGCACCTGGATCGGCTGCGCGGCGAATATCTTCGAGCGCCCGTCATCGTTTCCGGGTGCGGGAATGATCGGATTCGGCATTGGAGGATTTAGAGGGGTCGGATGGATTCCCGAGACGCTTTCGTTCGGCCGGTTTCGGGAACGTGCCGACGGGTGCGGTGGCAATGGCGGCATGGAGTCGAAAGCGGGGAGATACCCGTTGTCCGCGTTCATGATGCTCTTTTCCTTTATCGGATAGCCGTTGCGGATTCGGCGGCAGTCGCTCCGAGCGTCGCGTTGTCCATCCGCTGGTTTCGGATGTTGGAAGGATCTTCGATTCCGGATGGCCGATCCGGCTCCACGCCATGGATCAGCGCGGTGGAGAGATTACGGAGCATCTCGTCCTCGGGCTTGACCTGGAACAGCATATCTGCAAAATGCTTGCAGCGAATCGTGGAATCTCCTTCGAGATAACTGATGGTGGCCGCGATGCGATAGGCCCCGGCACGCTCCGACGCCGGATGGATCAGTATCGCGAACTGCTCGAAAAGGCGCGGAATATCCTGTTTGAACGCGCGTGCCATGGCGTGCGACACGTCATAGCCGGAAGGCAGCATAATGGCACGAAGCGTGTCGAACACGTCATACGAGGCCTTTTCCTCCAAGTCGGCAATGGACTCGAACTCGTCGAATCCCATGTCTGGGCGAATGATCTTGGCTATCACCGCATCCGTCAGCCCGTTCGGTTCGGCCATGCCCCTCAACGTGTCGGTGATTCGGTCGTCGGTGATTTTCGACTCACCAGGAACGTATTCGCGTTCCTTCATGGTTTCAATCAGCCCATGCATGTTCCTGACCTGCTGCCGTGTCGCCTGTGCCATTCCCGCCAGCCTTTCCAATCGGACGTTGCTCTGTCGTTTCCCGTGCTTCCATCTTGGATTGCTGAAGGACGCGCCGCGGTGCACGGTGTCTACAAGTTCGATGGACATAAGACGTGCCGGGACCAGGCCTGCCCGGCACATCAGATGCCCTATGCTTCGCCGGCCTTTTCCCGCATCGCTTTGCGATGCCGATAAATGTACTGGTCCTCACTTCTACGCCGCCTCCCCTCACGGGTGGTCGACTGCGTGCGGACCTCTCGGACGAGTTCGGGATGCTCCCGGAGCCACACGGTAAGATTCCGTGTCCGCGCTGGGCTCGATGGCGACAGATTCACTCCATCAGCTTCGGCGTGCCGGCGGAGTATGCGACGCGCCTTGACATCGAGGCCGCCGATTCTGTTGTGCTGCTCGCGGCTGATGATGGATTGGGCTAGGCACTGGGCCTGGATGGGACACATGTCGCACAGGATGCGCGCGGTGCTTTTCAGGACCCTCTGGTCGGATGTGCTTTTGATTCGTTCGTTGTCGGTGCCCCACATGAGATCCTGGATGCCTAGTGGAAGACCGGAGCAGACGCCGGTGACGAGATTGGATTCTCCGGTCATTCCGTCACCTTGATTCCATCTCGTCGGTTGAGCTTGTCCGCGTGCCGCATGCACGCGGTCTGCCATTCTGACGGCTTGCCGTAGCGCAGACTTCCCTCATGGCTGTATTCATCCTCGTGTGGCCTCATGTCGGCGATGACATGCTTGCAAAGGAGCGAATGCGTGTGTCGTCTCGAGTGACTGTCGGGAATCAACGACCGTTTGTCGACTGTTTTCCGATCTTGGTTCCGGGCGGCTTCGTCGTGTTCGCGACGGCGTTTGATCTGGACGATGGTCCAGTCGTTGGCGATGCCTTCCCAGTTGTCGGCAAGATGGCGTGCGGAATCAACGCGTCCGAGCCAATGTGTGTTCGCCGGCAGCCAGTCAATGATGTCGAAGATCAGAGCCATCGCGACCGCATGATTATCACCATTGGCTTTGGTAACACGTCCGATGAGATCCGAAGTTCTCGCAAAATCCCGTCCGGTAGGTTTCGACGTAGACAGCGCCAGCCTGGAACGGACGGAAGCGAGACGATCCATCACCCTCCACACATCGGCGCTGGCGTCTTCCACACGTTCCATCCTCTTCTCCTCGATGATGCGCTTCCCGCCTGCGGGGAGCTTTCCCGTAGGGAGAGAGGGGTTGCTAGTTGGTCTTTTGTTAGTAGTTGGGCATTCTGACCGGTCTGAAGGGACAGGATGTCCACTCTCGTTTTCGTCGCTTTTCTGAGGGTGGGCATTCTGACCGGTCTGTGGAATCGGCATGCTTTCAACGTTTTCGTCAGGGTGGGCATTCTGACCGGTCTGCCTTTCCACCATTTCTCCGGCACGTTCGGAAGCCCCCTCGTCAGCCATTGAGGCGAAGTTCTCCACAAGCACGTCATAGACCTTGCTGCGATATCCCCTGCGTTTGAGCTCGCCGGTGGTTGTGTCACGCACATTCCATGACTGATCGGGGCTGAGCCTCATGTAACCAATCTCGCATAGGCGGGCCAGCGCTCGGCGGACCGTCTTCTCGTCGCAGAAACACGCTTTCGCGACCGTGGTAAGCGACGGCCACGCGCAACGTCCGTCCATGTAGTAGGAGCGGAAGGCGTAGTATGCGAGTACCGCGCCCATCGTCGGACTGATTTTTGGATCGTTTAGTCTGTACACCTTCTCAAGAGTCCCGGCTGTCATCGTCCACCGCCAATCAGCTTGGCGATGCTTCTTAGCAGGCTGACGAGCGCTGACAGTACGGTCGCGATAAGAGACAAGACCGGCAACAACAGACCGAGACATACCAGAGCCGCGGCCGCGAACACGATATACATGGCCTCCATTACAGACGCTTCCCTTCCCCATTGATGGAATGGGTTGCGGAGGGGTGTGCAGCCATCGAAGCGGAACGCTTCCCTTCCCCATTGATGGAATGGGTTGCGGAGGGGTGTGCAGCCATCGAAGCGGAACGCTTCCCTCGTTCTGTATGCAAATCCACCTCAGCCGATGAGCCTGTGCCCTCCTCGTTCTTGTTCTCCAACCTGTCGACGTTGTCCGCGATGCGCTTGACCGAGCATCCAAAGTTGTCCCAATCGCCGTGTTGCGAGTTTGGATTACGGCCTACGGCTCTATCTCTTTCCACACTCCTTTCTTTCGAAACTGCATGTCTGACGCGGACGCATACCGTCATCGGACTTGAATGGTCGGCGCAACATTTATAGGGTTTACTTAGGGTGGTTATGAGTCTGTGCCGTGCCATGCTTCGACACCAGTGTCGTGACATCAGAACCGCTTCGTCGGATGTTGTAGACAATGTGTACCATTCAGTACTGATCTGCAATCTACACTTGACGTTGGAAACGCCTTGGATGGTGGTTTCAGCTATCATAATATATGTGGACCTTTCTTCGTCCTCGAGGGGGTGTAAGACGATCGGAATGCCCCGGCAGGCTTTCCGACCATTGGTTCGCATGCAAGCCCTGTCCCTGATGGTTTTGCGTTTCCGATGGGATGGGACTTCCCTTTTTAATTTTTAGTTATTCGACATCTGCCCTCAAACGGTGCGATGTCTCTGGTCCATTCCTCTGTTTCATCCGCGGCGTATTGCCGATGACAAAGTCGTAAGGATGGTCCAGATGTGTCTTCAGTCAGGGCAAATCGTGGACGGGCCATAGGTTTTGCCATCGGGCTTTTTGCAAATGCCGCTCACCGATTGATTCATCTCGTCAGCGAGATTGCGGTATGAGATGTGGCTATGCTGTAGCCAATCCTTTACCCTCTTCAGCATTCACACTCCTTGTGATTCACTTCTGACGGTAACTTTTTTGTCACAAAAAACAACGTATCGTTTCGCTACAAGAAGTACAAATTGGATTTTGTTCAATCTCAACATCTGGATGACGAATACACACGATGTGGAAGATATCTTAGGGTGCTTGTTTTTCGGATTGTGAATATCCGTGATATCGGCTTGGTTGGTAATACTTATCAAGGTTGAAAGTGATCCTTCCCTATTGATCGACGTGATGGCTGATTCCCTAAAAACAGGTCCAGCCAGATAGGTGGATTCAAAGAGTCGAATGTTGTTGGAACGGTGGGATTGACCATTCTCCCCTATCTCAATCGCGTCATCATGTTTGGGCCGATGGATAGGTTCTCGATGGACATCGTGTCGCCAAATACATCAGTTTCTGCTGTCTTGCCATACGCGGTGGTGAACATGCGCAAACATCGCTCCGTGTTCAGACAGGTTTGTGCGTCTTCGACGTATTCCGCATGGTTCGCCGCGATAATGGATGGATTGCCTTCACCGCGATCCGTGAGTTCGTTGATATAACCATTGATCGCGTCAGTCACTGCCGACAATGCAAGGTTCGCGGCGCAATCGATTGCCATATCGCTGAAGACCACGCCGGACAACGGTTCCAGAAGACGAGTGGCCTGCTCTGTCAACGAGCGGGTTCTGTCCAAGGCCGCTTCCGGATCGTAACGGTTATGGATGCAATCGTCCGCGAATCCGGATACGAGCATATCCATCCGCGAGACGAAACCGACATCGAAAGCGAGATCATTGAATAGACGCATACCTTCGTCATTCGCCGGCTCATATGACTGAGGGGCCGCATCAGCGAGGCCTCCCCCCGCACCTTGTCCAAACGCTGGAATTACGTTGTACGCAATAGCGGCCGGCTTGTCACGAACGGTGTTTTGACCAAGCATTCTGTCGCGATGCTCATTCAGCGCGGCGCGCAGTTCCTCGGGGCTGGCCAGCGATATTACTTGCCGCTTGGCCCCACGTCCCTTGAACAGTTCGACGGGCTGGTCGGAACGCAGCCCGATGTTCACAGGTCTCCCAGTGCGCTTCTGCATCAATGCCCATGGAGATGCCGGCACGCTCAGGTTCCAACCGCCCAAGTTGCGGCCATCCGATAGAATGACACCCTTTGGGATGACCACAAGCATACGCTCATGCGCACTCCCGTCGCGGCTCTGAGACATGAATGGGTGCGCAAACCCATTCGGAAACCTAAGATTCGTCCACTCGTTCCCCTTCGAGTCCCATCTCCCGCTCATACTATCGCCTCTATGTCGGCAAGCTGTCCAAACACTATGGCTGGGCTTATTGGGCTGTTTGGTGTGAGACCAGCCTTGATTGGACGATAGTGTTGATGCGCGAAGGCGTCGGCGGGCCTCATACGCGTCCAACGCTCCGAATTCCAGTCCCCTAGCTGACCGTTTTCCCGTTCCATGGTGACTCCTTCCGGCTGGAATATCCGCACGGAAACCGCTTCCCGCTCTTTTCGACGGCGCACAGCGCCGAAAACATTGTCTATGTCCCATCCATGATGAACGGGACACGATGTCTACATGTTTGGATGGGAACATTCGTCCGTTTATGTTGGACACTATTCGGTAACCCATCCAGTAAGACCATTGCCTTGGTGCTGGTCATGCGGCGAAGGCTCTTCTTAGATTCGAGTTCCGAATTATTTCATTTTTGCGTGGCTAGAACAGAAATCATGCATCATCTCGAATACATGCATGTGGGAAGTGCACTGTCATGAACAACATAGTTGATGTTGCAACCCTGTTGATGATTAGCGCACGGTATTCTTGCTATCGAACTGCGTTATAGCGGATATGAGCTTGGTATAAAACGCAATGAACAGAAATGTGCTTTCAGTTTTTTCCTGTTTTCGAGCGTGGCTGCGGACCCCTGCACAAAAGTTATCGACGGTTTCGAATAATGAGACGAAAGAGGGTTATAACGAGTTATCAACCGGCTCCAATTCGCGCTGTTGGCACTGCCTATAAACAAAACATATGACCGAGAATTTTGTTCCCCCCGTTTTTCTGGCGTACCGTCATGCCACATACACGACAACGCTTTCCGAAGAGAGGAAGACAAATGAGAAGGAACAAATTGTTCACCACGGTGGTCGCGGCACTTGTGGCGGTCGGCTCGTTGGGGGCGTTGGCCGGCTGCGGCACCGCGAACGCGAAGGAATCCGACAACGGGGTCAAGACCGTTAAATTCGTTCTCGAGTCCCAGGATCCGCCGTACTCCTATGCGGATAAGAACGGTAATCCGGCCGGTTTCGACCTCACCGTGCTTAAAGCCATCGACAAGAAGCTCGACAACTACAAGTTCGAATACAGCGTCATCGACTACCAGACCGCACTGATCGGCACCAAGCAGGGCAAGTACGACGCACTGATCGGCGCGTTCTTCGAGACCCCCGCCCGAGCCAAGCAGTATCTGCTTTCCAAGCCGTATAACTATTTCTTCATGAACCTCATCGTTCCGGAAGACAGCAAGGTTGAGAGCCTGAAGGATCTTGATGGCAAGACCCTTGACCCGATCGTTCCGACAGACGGACGTTACGTGGCCATTCAGAATTGGCTCAAGCGCAATCCCGATGTCAAGATTAAGGTTCCCACCGTTACCAATCAGGAGACCTTCCAGGACATGTTCAACGCAGTGCATGACGGCACCTACGATGCGGTCTATCTGTCCAAGGCGCAGTACGATGGCGTGGCCGACACGCTTGGCTACAAGCTCAAGGTGACCGATCCGGTGGACGCCGCGGGAACCGTGATCCTGTACAACAGGAAGAACGGCGACGTTCAGAAGGCCATCGACGAGCAGATCGATGCCTTGATCAAGGACGGCACCCTCGGCAAGATCAGCGAGAAGTACTTCAAGCAGGACAACTTCCAGAAGGCCCGTGAACTCGGCGCCCTCAAGGACTGACCCGACGGAACGAGGTGAAACGTCATGCCGTCCGACCTGTTGACAGGCGTGCTGCCCAGAATACTGCAGTACCTACCGGCCACTTTGCTGTACTGGATCGTGCCGTCGGTGCTGGCCCTGTTCTTCGGCACTCTGCTTTGCATCGTCAGGGTCGGGCGTCATAACGTTCTCTACTGGCTGTGCACGGTGTTCATCTCGTTTTTCCGCGGCACTCCGGGAATCGTGCAGATCTACCTCGTGTTCTTTGGATTGCCGAAGGTGTTCTACCTCTTTGGATTGGATATCGACGACTGGGATCCCGGGGTCTTCTTCATCATCGCGACGGCCATGAATCTTTCATGCTTCATCTGCGAGACGTTGAGGGGAGGCTATCTGGGCGTCGACAAAGGGCAGATCGAGACGGGGCTGAGCATCGGCTACAACCGAGTCCAGAACTTCATCCACGTCATCGCCCCTCAGACACTCAAGGTCGCGGTCCTCAATCTGAAGAATCTCGAGATAGACGTGCTCAAGGACACTTCGGTCGCCTACACGATTGGAACCGTCGAGATCCTTGGTTCGGCCAAAGCGATCATATCCGCACAATACGGCACCGGACAGCTTTGGATACTAGGCCTCGTTGCGATTATCTACTTCGTGCTGTGCTCATTGATCGAGGTCGGCTTCACCTTCGCCTCACATCGTATGGAACGCTATGAAAGGAGGTACGCCTGATGGAACTCGACTATGATTTCATGGTCACGGACTTCCCCACCGTTTTGGCGGGATTGCCGAAGACCCTGATACTCACTTTCTGGTCGACGCTGTTCGCGCTGCTGATCGCCCTGATATTCGGATGCGTGATCCTGTCCAACGCCCCGGCGTTCAAACAGCTGGTGGTCGCTCTCAACACGTTCATCAAGGGCGTACCTCTTGCCGTGCAACTACTCTTCTGCTATTACGCGGTCCCGTTCGTGGCAAAATGGCTCGGTTCCATCGGCATCTATGACTTCAATCCACGGCACATCTCGTATTTCCCCGCGGCGGTAGTGGCGATAGCCTGCAATTTCGGCGCCTACATAACTGATGTGGTTGTCTCGTCGGTCAAGGCCGTGGACCGAGGCCAGATCGAAAGCGCGCAGTCCGTCGGCATGACCGGACTGCAAACGGCTCTGCACGTCATTGTCCCGCAGGCGGTTGTGATATCGCTGCCAAGCATGACCAACTACTTCATCTGGTTGCTGAAGGGCACGAGCCTAGCCTCGTTGATCAACGTGACCGAAATGCTCATCACCGCGCAGATCAGTGCCGCCGACGGATACCAGTACTTAGAGGCATACATCGATGCGGCGCTGATCTACTGGGTCGTGTGCGCGGCCATCGAATTTGGGTCGGAACGACTCTTCAAACGCGTTGGATTCTTCCTGAAGCCGGCACGCGCGTAAATATTGGACATTCAGACAGAACAACCAAACAAACCCAAGGAAGAAGGCCGATCATGGCATTCGAAAACAACACTCCTCATCTGCGCAGCAAGACCGTCGACGCCACAAGAGAAATCTCGGAACGCCGCGCGGCGACCATCAGCAGGATGGTGGACGAGGCCTCGAAGCGAGGCCTCGATGACGAATTCGCGTACGATGCGGTAGCCGATTACGGAAGGGACAACGCCAAGGAATTCCGCAAGACCCTGAAAGATCCCGATTCGTTCCAAGAGTTCATCGACAATTTCGGCACAGACCACAACCGTGAGATTTACGAGATGGAAACGGTCAAGAAGACCGACGACGAGCTCGAGATCGACTTCCACTACTGCCCGTACGTCACCCAGTGGGTACGCCAAGGAAAGAATCCGCAGCAGATCGCCCGCTTATGCGAGATCGCCATGGCCGGCGACCACGCCTTCGCGGCCCAGTTCCCACATGTGAAGTTCTCCCTCGAAGGCACCATCGCAGACGGCAAGCCGGTATGCGTGCTGCGTTTCAAGAAGCAGTGAAAGGAAACAGGCTGTATGACTGGACATGATACCGGCGAAACGGTCGTTTCGCTGAAAGGAATCCGCAAGTCCTTTTCCGGGAACGAGATCCTCAAAGGCGTGGATCTGGAGGTGCGCAAAGGCGAGGTGCTGGCCATCCTCGGACCAAGCGGCTCCGGTAAGACCACGCTCCTGCGCTGCGTGAATGCCTTGGAAAGACCGGACGCCGGTATCGTCCGCGTCGATGGAACCACCATCGATTTCAGCGGCAAAGTGCCGAACAAGCAGATACTCGAACTACGCCGCAAGACCGCGATGGTGTTCCAGAACTACAATCTGTTCAAGAACAAGACGGTTCTGGACAACGTCACACAAGGTCTGACCGTCGTGCGTGGCGTCGCCAAGAACGAAGCCAGGGAAAGAGCGTTGAAAGCCCTGTCAAGCGTCGGGATGGACGGGTATGAGGACAGGTATCCGGTGCAGCTGTCCGGAGGCCAGCAGCAGCGCGTCTCCATCGCTCGCGCTCTCGCGATTCGCCCGGACGTGATTCTGCTGGATGAACCCACTTCAGCCCTTGATCCCGAACTCGTCAGCGACGTCAACGATGTCATCACAAAAGTCGCCGGCACCGGCGTCACGATGATCCTTGTGACCCATGAAATCCGTTTTGCAAGGAATGTAGCGTCACGGGTCGTTTTCGTGGAACAAGGTAACATCATCGAGGAGGGAACCCCCGAACAGGTCATCGATAATCCCCAGTCGCCCCGAATCAAGGAATTTCTCAGCAAGATGATGGCGAAATGACGTTTAGCTCGGAAAACATGATTGAACATGTTGTTGCATGAGTCTGAATGGGAGGAAACGGCGTCGCGTCATTTTCCCAATGCCTCAACCATCTCTATATCGAACAGGGGACCGTCGAACGATTCGTTGAGGTACATGCTATAGATAGTCGATAAGGCCTCGCTGGTTGGCGTAAGGACATCTAACAGGTGTCCAAGCCTGACCAGCGGAATGATGCCGAATGGCACATCCTCATGGATGAACCGATGCGAAACGTTCGCGGGGCCGCGGACGTGCGAATACAATGAATTGTTTGTAAAAAGCTCCCGCAGGGTCGCATAGCTACTTCCCCAGAAGCTATTGAGCTGTTTGCCGATTGGAATATATTTGCATCCAAGCGCGTTCGCTAACGCTTTACGTTCGTCATCGATAGCTAGGATGAGCCGTTCTGTTTTTCCGTGAATCCTTCCACCAGCATCTTGTAATTGGCACCGGCTTCGATTTTCGTCATGTTCAGCAGACATAACGGAGCGTGAATGATTGGATTGGGAGCAGTGAGCGAAGTGGTGAAGACGGATGTGTCATAGCGTACTATGGCGTACATAGCCTGTAAAAAGGAATCGATGACATGGTCGGCGTCATGATTGGCCGCGTATGCGACCTCAATGGAGGACTTGATGCCACTAATATGGACTGACGCTGATGGCACCGGATGATCCCTGTCAAATGACGCTTGTGCCACATACGGCATTCCAGCGGTTTCAGCGATGGTTATGCTCTCTGGAACTATGTAGTCCATGGAAAACATCTGATACGCTTCGTATGCGCCCCAGTTACCGTTGAACACGAGAATCCGCAAAGGCTGAGGTGGCAATTCTTGCCATGCGTGCTTTATTGTTTCGAAAATCGCACGGTGTGCATTTGCCCATGTGCACACAATTGCGAGACTGGCACCGTTCAAAACCTGCTTCGCGTCCCTGCTTGCTGGTATATGCCATGAGCCATCCAGTATGCCGGTCGATTCCATTGCATGGGATTGAAGCATTCGTAGTTTTTCGGAGTTACGTGTATACAACATCGGTTGAAAACCAAGACTTGATAGATGAGCTGCTGTGGCCAATCCGGTGTTCCCTGCTGAAAAGACTGCTACTTTCATCATGTTTCTTTCTTGCCATAAGTTGATTGAAATCAATGGTAGAAAAAGGAAGGCCAGAAAACGCTTGCTTGTTATATGAATTCTGTATAGTGGATAAAACTAACGATTAATCCGTTCAGGTGCTGAGCATCATTGCAAATGAATTTGATGAGTTTACTTTCCTTTACGAATCGCAGCGGAATTTGTTCTTTTCAAATGCGCTCGTAGAGTTTAAAATTGCATGCATATTTCCAAGAGAACGTTCGAAACCTCTTATCGGACGCCAAGGTAAATGCTGTCGGGCAATAGGAAGAGAGGCATTCGCTTGCTGATAACTACGCATCCTCTGTCTGCCTAATTCACGGACTTCGTCAGTGGTTCGCTGACTTTCTCCACGCTCGTCTTGCCCAGCGTGCTTGGATGGTCATCTGAAATAGCCGTCTTCGACAGACTTTTTGCTTCAGTGCCGGTGCACGTCATCAAGCATTCTCCTTTTTATCCACAGGAAGCCGAACTTCCCTGACGATGCATATGTTTTAGTACTCCACAATCTACCGTCCGTCGCATGCTCGCGATGACGCCGATGTTTTGCAGAATCACTTTTCTATCCAGCCCTCCTAGATTGTGTAATCGTGAGGCAAAGGCACATAAGGTCATGGAATCTTAGTAAGCGTTGTTGCGCAGCCAGAACTCCTTGGCCTGATGTGGACTGCCATAACGTTGCTTGATGTACTGCAGCCCCCATTTGATCTGGGTGGCCGCGTTGTCCTTCCAGTCGTTTCCGGCAGCAGCGAGCTTCGATGCGGGATAGGACTGCGGAATGCCGTATGCGCCGGACGTGGGATTCTCGGCGTTCCACCGCCAGCCGGATTCATGCTCCCATATCCACACGAGCGCCTGCCAGTCGTTGTCGTTATCCCATTCCTTGTATCCGCTGGCGATCATCTGCTTGGCGATGCCCTTGGCGTCCTCAGGACTGGCATGATACCCGTTTCCGTTGTATTTCACGTTCACCGCTCCGCTCGTCGAATCGTTCGACGAGGATGCCGAGCATGTCCATTTCGCCGACGTGGCGGCCAATGACGAGGAGGATCGTTTGCTGGTATCTGGGGCCACGGGCTCGGCGTTGTCGTTGCCGTCCGGATACCAGAAAGTCGCGCCCGTGCCGTGAATGGGGATGACCCGGGTGTGGATAGCGGCCACGCCGTTGGAATTCCTGAACCCGGCACCGCCCTCGCTGATATGCACGTTGTCGCCATCGACCTGTTCGACGACTGCGACATGGCCATACAGTCCATCCGAGCCTCCCGAGCCGGGCGCCCAAGAGATGATGCCTCCGGCTTTGGCACCTTGTTTCCAACCGCGTGCCTTGGCGGATGCTCCCCAACTGCCGCCGTCGCCCCAGGATCCTTGGCCCAGATCATGGCCGAGGGCACGCTGACGCATGCACGCCCACCAAGTGCATTGCAATCTGGAGCCGCCATACAGCACGTTATAGCCTGAGCATGGCGCCACGTGGCTAGGCCACATATGTTTGATCTCGCCTTCGGTCTTGCCGACGAGTCCCGTCCAGTCGCCCTTTGCAGTAGAAGCGACCATGCTCGATGAGGATTCCGCCGACGAGGAGCCATCCTTGCAGCCGGCGAGGAAATGCAATACATCAGTCGGATTGCACGCACCGGTCGTCAATACGATGCACAGCATGGCAACGATAGGAAGCACACGGCGACGGAACAAGCCTTTCATCAGGTCGGTGGAACAGGATACAGCCATGTCAGTTACTCCCGTCCGCACCGATGTACCAGAACGGACGTTGCCCGCCGACGGTGATTTCAACCGGCCGGCACGGACGTTGGTTCGTGCCGACTCCCACCATCGAACCGACGCTAATCCAGTACTTGGAGGATGGAGCGCTGTCGTCTTCCGTCGCCAGCTCATTGCCGTTTTCGTCGAGATATGGATGATCGGACATCGCCGGGCATGCGACGGTCACATACCAGACGCCGTCATCCATGGGGAAAGCAACCGCGTCGTAGTATTGCGAAATCACGGTCTGAGGGTCGGTCGACGATGGAATCTTTTCCGTGATCGACCGTGGAGCATCGAAAAATGATATGCCCGTCCACCAGTACTGGGTACCCTTGATCGCTTCCGTATTCTGGCCTTGGAACATGCGGTCCGTCGAACAGTCATAGGACTGAATGATGAGCATGTCCTTTGCGATTCCCGTGCAGAGGCGGTCCGGTTGGAAGCGGCGTTGCTGCCACCAGTAACGAGCCATGTTCGACGGGCCATGCGTCAATCCGGCCATATCCGGTTGGAAGAGGTCTCTCATCGTCCGGTCCCATTCCACGTCGGATTGCGTTGGGTTGAGAATCCTGTTGACTGTCTCCAACGCGACGTTGACCGGTCCCCCATCCCCTCCGACAGGTGATAGCGCGGCACCGTTTCCGTCACTGTTCTGCGTCCCGTCGACGGCTAAGAGCGACTGACGCGACCATTCACCGGGAACGGGGACTCCCGCGGCCTTCAAACCGGCATATTCACCGTGCGGGCTGACGTCCTCCTTCTGCGCAGATTTGGACGGGACTCTCCCAAGATCTCCATCGTTGCCGGTTCGTTTCATTCGATAGGTGGCAGCCACGCCGAGAGATATGACGAACACAAACGCGAGGAACATGGCCAGCCAGCGGAAGGGTCGAGGCATCGGATGCGGTTCTTTCCCCCTCCCGGTCATCACTCATCCCCCATCCCGGATGGCTCTTCCATGTCCTTGGAATCGTTCTCCGGCGCTTCGGACCGTTTCAGAGCGAGTTCATTAACAATACGTTCCACGGCCCGAATGTCAGTGGCAGTGTTGCCCGCATTCTTCGCCTGGACGCGCAAGTCTTCCACATGCGTCTCAAGCTCCTTGAGCCGTATGCGCGCGGCACTGATTTCAGTCAATCCTTGGGCTAACGCATCGAGCGCGTCCATCCGAGACTGCTGGGATTCGCGAATCGCCTTCGAAATGTTGCGTCTTGTGTCGCGGGCCCTGTTGCTGTGGGACAAATTCAACTCCTTACCTTCGATGAACCGGATACCCTGCAAGGATGAATCGATACGCCGCGCTCGACGGCGCACGGTGTCTACAAAAAGCGTTCGGAGAATGTGTAGACACCGTGCGCCGCTGGCTGGTGGGAACCGCATCAGGATTGAAGAGCCATTCATCAATAGCCAACAATGGGAAGGATCAGAGAATGGAGCGTCTTCTGGAAAACGTTGCCGGCATGCTCACCGGACTATGGGATTGGACCATACGACTGAACGGCGGATTGCAAGTCACGCTCGTCCTCATGGCGGTCGTCATGTCAGGCGTGTGCACAATCGTTGCGAAACGCATGAACGGTCCGACGGCTGATTTGAACGGGAGCCTGGCTGGACGAACCACCATCATCGTTGCCGCATACGTGCTCGGTGTCGTCTTCATGATCGTGGCCATGTTTGGTGTGGCGGCGGTATTCGCGCCATTGCTCGGATTCGTTGAACTGTGACGTCGCCTGTCGTCTTCCGGCCGCACCTACTGGGCGCGGCCTTTTCGTATCCGGATTTGAGGTGGCTAAAGACAGTATGGACGCGGATAGTGAGGCCGGTCCACGGAGTTATGGGCTACACCGAATACCTTGCGCCAGAAGTGGCAATGGGAATCATGCGTAGTTGGTATCCGGAAGGAAGCATGATGTCATATTCGATTTGTATCGACCGCTGAATCCAAAAGAGGAAGAACCTTCTTCCGGTCCAGGCGGAGACATCCTTTCCGGATGCCAGACCGTCACTGAACAAACAAGCGAAAGGCGAGATTAACGTGGGACGCAAGAACTTCCCGTACCGAATCATGGCACGGATTGACAACGAACAATACGCAAGACTGAAAGAAGAGAGCTTGGCTCACGGCTATCAGGTCGCAGTCGTGCAACGGTGGCTCCTGCTTCCACAAAGCGTCGACGGCTTGCATCCAGGACGTCTCGACAACGCTGATATGCTGATGAGGCTTCCGTTGCCGTCCGGATCGACGAGTGGGCAAAAAGATGCGAGGCCTTATCGGAACATCTATCTGACGGATGCCGAATACGAACTGATTACCCGCGCCGCGATGAATAAAGGTATCATCCGCTCCACGTATGTGACACGAATCCTCGAGGAACAAATCAGAGCCGCCGATTGCCTCGGATGGCCATTACCGAAAGACATCACAAATGAATCCGTGGACGACGAAGCTAGGCGAATGCTCCATAAGCTGATGGAGCGTAGGACAACGGAACGATGCTCGAACCGATGAGTGACATTCCAGCAAGATGCAGGTGTTGCATGGATGGGTTCGCCAGCGCTTAAAAGTATACTTTATTGTAAGATAAACTCTTATTTCCGGTATGGCCAAAGAATGCAAAAGGGCCGGTGTCCGAAGACACCGGCCCGACGCTTTGCCAGGGGATGGGAATGAAACCACCCCACCGGTTCCGGCCATCCTCCCGAAGAAGTCGTTGCGCACCGCCTTGAATGTGGGAGGAAGTTTGCAGTGCCTCGACCGGCGATTTCCATTCTAACCGATATCATCGTTTATGTCGAGAAGGCCTTTTTGCAGGGGCTGGAACGACCGCCCGGCGACAGCCGGTCGACGTTGCCGCGCCTGACGCGGCGCGGCTTTACCGGAAAGGCGCAGATCATGCGCATGAATGAAGAGGGGCCGCGCGGCGGTCCCATGGTCTGGTTGATGGCGGTGCTTGTCGTCGCCCTCGCGGCCAAGGTGGACACCACCGCGGCCGACATCACGGTGCTCGCCATAGGCGCGTACGCGATGGCCAGCCATAACCGCGGCTAGCGGTCCCGGTCTGCGGCGTGGTCTCCCACGCCGCAGACTTTTCTTCGGTTGCCGTTCGTGGGGCCGGCGTTCGCGAGACTCACGTGGCAAGAATGCTCAGCCCGGCGACAGTGTATAGTTTACCTATTAAGCATACACTTAGATTGTTTTAGTGTTTTACGCTTTTGGTGCGACGTTTCGGCTTTCTGCCCATCGTCTCGTTCTGCGGTCGGTTCCATGCCGTGGTCCTAGTCGCACCTCCATCGACGTTCACGACAGTGATGATCACCATTCCTCCCCTTCCTCGTCGATGGGCTTCCACGTCTCGGTGTCCAGGTCGAGCCTGGAGAACTCGGCGTCCAGTCTGAGCCGTTCGAGTTTGTTGTCGGCCCGCCGGTCCACGGCCTGGCGCCGCTTGTATTCCAGCGCCTTCTCCGGTGTCATGCAGACCAGGCGGCGGCGTCCGGCGTAGACGACGCGGAGCGTCTCGCACATGCCCTTCTCCTCGAGGCGCTTCGCGGCCCTGCGGCGGCTGCACACCTCGCTCTGCGCCATGCCTGGCCTTTTGACCAGCACGCCGACGTCGTGCGGTCTGGCTGCGTCTGCGGTGAGCTCGTCGAGCAGCTGCCGCTCGACCCTTCCGTATCCGAGGCTCATGTCCGCTCCTTTTCAAAGTGTTAACTCTATTATAGAGTATACACTTATGTTTTTCAAATCCTTCCGACGCCCGTGTCCTCCATCGGCATATGTCTTCCTCGGCGGATGCCGTCCACCGACGAGGACTGGTAGACACCGTGCACCGTCACACCTATCGGCGTGCGGTTGGATTGATGTGGTGTCCGGTAACGACATTGTTCCGGTGCCTCGTCGGAAGGCTCGCTCTTCCGTGAGACGACGGGACGGGCTCTTCCCCATGGACTGGCGAATAGTTTCGTCAAAAGGAAAGGGAAAAACGAAATGGGATACAAGGCATTCCCCTATCGCATCATGGCGTGGATCTGTGACCACCAGTACCAGCGGTTGAGAGATGAGAGCCGGGCGCATGGCTATCAGGTCGCCGTCGTGTTGCGCTGGTTGCTTCTTCCTCAAGCGTCATCGTGTCTTTATCCGGGAAGTCTTGATGGGGCGGATGGGATGATGCGTCGACCATTTCCCTCCGGAACAGTCGGTGGTGAGTTGAGACCTGCGGGCACGCGCCATGGTATCCGTTTATCGGATGCCGAATACGAGGTGATTACCCGTGCCGCGATGATGAGGGGCGTCACCCGCGCCACATACGTGTCGGAGATCCTCGCGGAGCAATTCGACCTCGCCGAGCGTCTCGGGTGGCCGTTACCGGAAGATATTACGAACGTGTCAGTAGACGCCGACGCTAGGCAGATGCTCCATGAGCTGGAAGAGGACGCTTCCGTTCACCGATGACGCAGGATGGCATGGAGACAGGCGCAATCCTAATCAACGGGATAGGCGGAAGGCCGGCACGAAGCCGGACTCGGAAAGCGTCACCGTGGGGTAGCAAGTTATACGGTTTGTGCGTACAAACCGAAACCATTCCCCACTGCGCCTACGGCGGTGGACATGGACCCGAGTGCCGCAGGCTTTAGAAGAAGGAACGGTGCTTTGCAAGATTGCCGGACGAAGTGGTGGAAGGAGATGATGGGTCATTGACGGCTAAAAACCAACAATATAGGACAGGGATCACCCGTAGCAGACGGATTTTCGTGCGTGTATCTGACCAAGAGTTCGATGAGATTCGTTCGGCCGCGGAAACGAGAGGTATCAGTGTCTCACGTTATCTGATTGAGTCTTGCGAAGTCGCTGCCAATCTCGAATCGGTCCGGAGAAAGTACGAAACCGAACCGGTCGTGAAAGAACTTGAAGCAATCAGGACTGAGATTTGGCATATCGGGCACAACATCAACCAGATAGCGCGCAATACGAATCGGGAGATGGCCGCCGATGAAAGAGACGAATATTCGGCCGTCATAGCAGTGCGGAACTGCGCGTTGCTGCTTGCAGAGGTACGCGAAATCATCAATGGTTTTCGTTGGACTGATACCAAATGATATAATGAACTGGAATCTTCACTCTCGTCCAGTGAATTTTCTCGTTGTTTATTTTGTATCCGGCCGGTAGGGATTTTCATAACCCAATCTCTACCGGCTTTTCTGCATTTTGATATCTGTTGTGTTTGTTCTGAAAAGTGTTGTCGACACAGTTCATTGTCGCCTCGGTTACCAGGTAGGAGCAGCCACTCCCCTACTTGGTCGATGGATGATGAATTTCAATATAAGAAGAAACCTTGCGGGGATGCCGCCACTCAATTTTGGAAATTTGTAGACGTTGTGCACCATGAAGGGAATTAACATGCCGGACGATGAGAAGCATGATTCCAAAGATTAGCCGCGGTTCGAATCCTGCAGGATTGGTGAAGTACCTGTTCGGCAAAGGTCGCCATAACGAGCACGCCAACCAGCACCTCATCGCCTGCAGTACTGATCTGCTCGACTCATTCGATTTCGACGGGCGCCTCATCGAGGCGTACGCGAGAATCGGAACACGGTTCGACCGACGATACCATGACAGGGAACTTAGGGACGACCCATTCCCCCGCGACCGCCGAGGCAGACATAATCCCGACAAAGAGCATGGCAAGGATCGTATCTGGCATTGTTCGTTGTCCATCAAGGCAGGTCAAGGTATTCTCACCGACGAGCAATGGGACTCGATCGTCCGCGACTATCTGGAACGTATGAACATCCTGCCTGCCGGCGACATGTCCAAGGTGACTTGGCTCGCGGTACGCCATGGACTGAGCCGGAACGGCAACGACCACGTGCATGTGATGGTGCAGCTCGCAATGGACGACGGATGGCTCAACACATTCAACGACATGAAGAATGCGCAGCGATCATGCCGCGAGATGGAACGGGAACATCCCGAACTGATTGAACTCGACCGGTCGACCACGGCAAACCACGTCAGATACCGGTATGCCGAATGGCGTCGTTGGGCGGAATGGAAAGCTCGGAACGAATATGATGGGGCACTCCCCTGGCCGACGCTCAGCAGGGACGAACACACCCGCAGGATCGCCGCAGTAGCTGCCGAAACGATGCCGAAACAACACGTGGGACTCATCGTGGAGGCATGCGCGAAAGCGTCAAGGAGCGAAGACGAATTCATCCGCCGCGTCCGACGCGAAGGATTCAACATCGACCCGCATCTACGTAAAGGAGTGTCCAAGGACTCATTCAAATCACCAAGCCAAGTGGTCGGATACCAAATCACCTGGCGCAGTGCGGACGGTTGGACTGAACGATTCAACGCAATCGACATCGGTTCGGACATGAGACTACGGGAATTGCGAAACGCTTGGATTCATGATGAGAGAAGCGAAGCCCTTGCCGTCCAGGAGTGGCGAGCAAGCATGGAAAACAGACCACCGTTCCTTTCCGATGGCATGGAACGGCAGATTGCGAATTTATCCACGTATGATATGGAAAAACTGATCAACGAAGCATTCCACATCGCCATAAACGTACGACGCGCAAACGAGAACCCGGATGACTATGACCAAGCGCTATGCGAGGGACTGCGCGTATTCGACAGATTGTTCGAACGTTACGGAATCGGAAATGCTCCCACGGATAGAAACGATATGGACGGCAACGTGGTCGAATTATTGTCACAGCCGTCGAGTGCCAGAATAGACCACCTGTCATCGCATTGAATATAAGTTGAAAGCTTCATTGACTGCAACAGCGGAATAGATAAAACAGATAACACTGACGTTCGGGGTACGGGACGCTCGCACAGATTGTTGATTTGACAGCGAATCGATTCCTGGCACTCGATCATGAATAAGGATTTGATCAGATTATCCGATTAAACTATATAAAATCTAATAAAGACTTATATAATCCTTATATAAGCATTAAATAAGAATTATATATTCATCTATTGAAATACTGGTCTCATGCGAAGTAATCAGGGAACGATTTCCCGTTTTCATTCATTGGAACGTATCCGCTGATGGCAGTGATTCATTAATGCTTTTGTTTGACTTCCGTCTATAAGAATTGACATGAATCATAAAAAAGCCTAGGGGAGAGGTGCGCAAGTTTGGCGCGTCCGATGAGGTCTCCTATGGCCGAGTCGGGAAACTGATCCGCAAAATGCCAGGACTTGCTCCTCTTCTTAATTTAAGACACGGTTGCTGATGTCCGCTGAATCTAGTGTGACCCTACGGCACATAAGTATTACCGAACGATTGGATGGCATTCACACGGCACTATAAGTGTTGCTCGCATTTGCGATACAACGCTTAAAGGATTGTCTGAAGGTCTATAGCGAAATATAAGATTAATATAAGACTTATATAAGTATTTATGATATATTATATAATGATTATATAAAACTATGGAGGTCATCATGATTGTGGCTGTAGTGAATATCAAGGGAGGTGTTGGCAAGACCACCACGGCCATCGCCCTCGCCACCCTTGCCGCACGGAAAGGGCACGAAGTCGTGGTGCTCGATGCCGATGAGCAATCCAGTGCGAGCCTATGGGCTTGGAATGCAGAGCAGAACGGCAAGCCGCTGCCGTTCTCGGTGGAAAGCGCCAACATCGCCACCCTACGCAGACTGAAGCCCGACGATCCGCGCCTCGTCATCATTGACACCCCGCCGACAGGCAAGATCACCGACGAAGCGACCTCCGTCTCGGACTTCGTGATCGTACCGACCAGTCCCAACAGCATTGACCTGCAGCAGACTTCGGCAGTGGCTGACAATCTCGAGGAAGTCGGCAAGCAATATGCAGTGTTGATAGTCCGTGCCGAGCCGCACACCATCGCGCTCAAAAGCGCGCAGGAATACTTCAGGGAGAAGGACAGCAGCGTGTTCGACGCTGTGATTCCTAAGAGGGCCGACTTGGGCAACGTGTACGGTCAGCCATTCGGCAGCAACCTATATGGCTACGAAGACGTCTACAAGGAACTCGAGGAGGCAACCAACTGATGGCGATTAAACCAATCAGGGCGAACAGGCCGGATGAGCCGACCGGCAGACTTATGGACCTGCAGGACACCAAGCACAAAGGCGACAGCGAAGGCAATGATAAGACCATGATGAGTTTCATGATCCCTGTCGACCTAAAAAAGGAACTTAAGGAACGCGCTGCGCGTCTTGGCACCAGCGCCTCGCGTCTCATCGTGGATGGAGTTCGACTGAGACTTAAGCAGGATGACTGACGCCAATCAATGATTTTTATATAAGTATTATATAGGTCCTATATGAATTTCATATAGGACCTATATATTTTAGCTCTTTTATGCGATACGCTTAGCTGGGATATCAATGTGGATTTAAGCATTGTTGTCTCTTGATGAAAAATGCGCAAACGGATGACGTCTCATCGGAGAATAAGGAACCATATCGTGTCATGTAGTACGCTAACGCAAATGAGGCAGACGGGATTAGTTCGGATCCATCGTTGGTAATTGAACATGGCGTTGGATAACCACCATGATTTGTGTCTGACGTGTAGTGCGGTGCTGGAATGGAATCTACTTTAAACTGATAGTGGGCGGGGGAGTGGTCCCTAAGGAAGACTCCGTTGAGACTGGATGGAAAGCGGCGTGGCATGGCGTGATAGACGAGGATAGCTATCCCCAGTGCTGCCCCTTATCATTGCGACGTTTATTTATAGAAGCAGTGGCAGACGTTTTTTGACACAGGGGAGTGACGATATAGGCGGCAATGATTTTCCAGTGCAGGGTCCACGCAAAAAGGACTATATAAAAGCAATATATCAACTATATTGATTTTATATAAATTCTATATAATAACTATATATAGTGATAAATGATGGTTTAGCATCTTGCGCTAAACCTGTTTCTCTCCTTCCAAAAACGGAAGGTGCCTCTTACGGCCGATCAGTTATGGTATTTGACCATCGACCTAAAAATTGCGGCTAATGCTATTTTTGCGTATTTCTGATGGCATGCAGTAAATTTGGTTAACGCGAATATGCCGCGGAACGCTTACACATTCAGATGTTATCCCTGATAGATTCTGGACAACGGAACGAAGTATGTCCCCGTATGGCTATACTAGGAGTCGCTAGGGGAGCGATTCCGCTGAGACCTTTGGGACCCTTTGAACCTGTGAGTTAATGCTCGCGTAGGGAAGCAAGACCGTGTTTACCGGTCTCCTAGCTAACAATGATGAAAGGGAGGCCGATAAATGGCACATGCAAAATTCGATGGATACGCTGCTGACTATGACAGCTGGTTCATGACTAACGAGAACGTTTTCCTCAGCGAGTTGAAGCTGCTCAAGGCTTCGTTGGATTTAACCGACGGGGGACGGATGCTATCAGTTGGTTGCGGATCCGGTTTGTTCGAGAAATCACTGCAAGACGAGTATGGCATCACTGTTTCCGAGGGCATTGAACCGTCTGAGGATATGGCTGCCATTGCGCGCAAACGTGGCATGGATGTGCAGATAGCCACCGCAGAGACGGCGGATCTACCAGAGGAATCATATGACGTGATCTACTTCAATGGATCTTCAAGCTATATTCCCGATTTGAAAGTTGCTTACGGAAACGTGCTCAAGGCGTTGAAGAAAGGTGGCAGCCTCGTCCTGCTCGATGTTCCGAAAGAAAGCGCCTATGGTCTGCTCTATCTACTGGCAGGAAAACTTGACACCTACGATTCCCCGGAAACCGTTGATACGGCGCCTAAATGCCCATACCCGTTGGAACTCGTCCATGCCGCTCTCTGGCATACAACCGAAGAGAAAAGTAAGGTTCTGACCGATGAACTTGGATTGCATGACCTACGTTACAAGCAGACGCTTGTCGCTCATCCCGTTTACACGAACCGCATGGTGGAGGAGCCTATCGATGGCTACTATGCCGGCGGATATGTAGCGATTGTCGCTAAGAAGTGATTCCATACGCCGTTTCGCGGTCGACGCATAGGACATTCGACCGCGAAACGGCGTATAATCCTGTTGCTTGAACGGCGATGAAGGCTGTTGCGTGCTTTGAATCTGACATAAGAAAAATTATCGGCGTCTGATTCTTTACGTCGATTTCAGTATGCCGGCAATTGTTCTTAGATGTTCCCGAACAATCCTGACTAATAGACTTGCGAAGATTGTTCAATTGTTGTCATGCTCTTTTATTCCCGTCTATTCCATTTATCGTTTTCATTGCTATAAATGTTGCTTCACTTCTCCGTGCGACACTTATTGACATATTTCTATATGTTGTAGATAATAAATGTACAACACTTAGAGACGGAGAACGCCATGAGCAGAGGTCTTGGAAAGGTCGAGCGGGAGTTGTTGGATGAACTGGAGCGGACCGGCATGGTAACGGTCGCGCCACGTGAGCTTTCTGCAGCGGAAAAAGAGGCTCGCCGACGAGCCGCACGGAGTCTTGACCGCAAGGGTCTGGCCGCAGTGCGTCAGAACCGCGGCACCAACTTGTTGCTTACCATGCGCAAAGCTGTCGACTGGGATGTCAGACATGGGGAACGTGCCTTGGAGAAGGCGCAGGAGAAAGAGAACGAAGCCCGCAAGGAAGGCTGGAATGCGTGGCGCGCAGTACGCGTGGCAGACCCATCTAGTCGTCTTGACATTACTAAAGAACGGCAGAAGAACGGTCCCGAATTGCGTATTACCGTCAAAAAGCATCCGTGGAGGCGTTGACCGAATCGACATGCTCCTCAACGACCTCGAATCTCAGCTTGGTTCAATCTGGCAGTTTAGTCTCCCCACTGAGAACAAGGATGGCAGCGTTACTTTCTGCGCCACCATTGTTGAAAAGCCCAGAGCCTACTGACTAGCCGCATGAATCAATACAAGTATTTAAGTATGCGACCGTTTATGAGACAACACTTAGTACGCTAATCTTTGAATTTGCTCGCTCGAAAAATACTTGACAACCTCAACGTCAATATCATTCCCCATATACTTAAGATTGAAAAATCAAATCATCGAAAAGCAGATCTGACAAGGACCCTGATTATGGAAGATGCAATCGTCGTGCCGCTGAAACCAATCAGTCGTGAACTGAGTGGTCAGATGGATACGGAAACCATGCTGCTCATGCTTTTAAATCAGGATGCCATGCTTATTCAGTACCAGCCATCTTCAACAACACAACATCAATCTTCAAACGGCACCAACCTTGTCGCCCAGTCTGCAGGCTCATTTGCCAAAGCAGTGAGTCTGGCTACTCAGCAAATAGGCCACGTTGCTTCAGATAGTGGACTGTATCGAGTGATACTACCGGCTGGGTTCACTGTGAAGGATTTAGTCCCTGCCGTGGGTGGAGGCTTCCGGGGGATCACGCGTGCCACTGGGTCCTCCGCCATTGCGAGTCATGTGCGACTAATTCCCGCAACCGGAGCTGCCGTGGCGGCAGGACCAATGATCGCTACTGTAGCCTTGGCCATGGCGGGTGACATGTTGTCCTCTTATCAAACAAACAAAAAACTTGACGCTATCTATAAATCAGTCAAGTCTCTGCAAGAACGCAGGGACGCAGAAGATCGAGCCATCCTTATCAACGCCGCTCAACAAGCGCGAAAAGTGACGGGATATCTGCTAGATCAAGCGTGTATTCCAAGCATGTCCACGGCACCTTATGCTTTTGGCAAGTTAGAAGAACTCTTCGTGCTTTATGGAGAACGTCTTGATAAGTGGTCGGACATTGCGGAACACTATTCCAAGCAGTCGCATGTTAATAGCTCGGATTTATTGAAAGAGCTCACTAACTCCAGCGAAAATTCTCTATACGATTTCGAGTGTGCAGTAGAACAGACCTACCAGACGTTTGCCCTGCGCGCCAGAATCATCCTTCTGGAAAAAGTTGCCGCGGAACAGAACAATGCGAGTCGTTCACTCGCTCATGTAGAGACTATTTTGCGAAGCGAGTTGGATTCTATTGCCCAACGACAGGAACAACTTGTTCACACCTTGGAAAGCCTTAGTTTTCTTCCGGTAGGAGCGGCAAAATTCCCCGTCGAAATGAGTGGAAAGAAAACGAGTGCCTTGCGTTCTAGCTTCTTTAAGCTGACTTGTGCCTTACATTCACAACCGGCAGCATTACCAGTACTGGATAATTCCGATCACGCCATACTTGAACTTGCTCCCAACAAACAAGGGCTGGAAATTATCAACCCTCAGAAATCGGAATAATCGAAAAAGAAATATTTGCTCATTTTAAGATTACAAATGGGCTGCGGACGTTTTCTTGGAGATGGTCACGCAGCCATTCCTTGGCTTTGACGGTATTGTACCGGACTCATCCAACCGAGCGACCGTTTGATGCGCTCGTGGTTGTACCAGCGGATGTAATCGTCGATCAGGATGAGCACCTCGTCGCGTGTGCGTTTCTCCCAATGCTCGGGATAGACGGATTCCGTCTTCATTCGACCGAAGAACCCCTCCGCGGCGGCGTTGTCCGGGGAACAGCCCTTCGCGCTCATTGACCGCGTCAACCCGAAGCGTTCCATGAGCCCGAGCCATCCGGGCCACCGGTAATGGCATCCACGGTCGGAATGCACCAGGGGACGCGCGTTCCCCGGCAGCGTCGAGGCCGCTTTCTCCAGCATCCGGTTGGCCAGCTCCGCGTTGGGGCTGAAGCCGGCGGTGTATGCGACGATCTTGCCATCGAAGCAGTCGATCATCGGCGAAAGGTACACCTTCCCGTCCCTGGCCTTGATCTCGCTGATGTCCGTCAGCCACTTCTCGTTCGGACGCTCGGCCGTGAAGTCCCGGTCGACGAGATTGGCGGGAGCCGGCGTCGTCTCGCCCTCGTAGGAACTATACCTGCGTCGCTTGGGCACATGCGCCACGAGCCCTTCCTCCGCCATGATCCTGCGGACCACCTTCTCCGATACGCCGGTCTTGAGCACCGCCTTGATCCTGCGGTACCCGTACCTGCCCTTGGAATCGGCGAACGCCCCGGCCACCTCTGCCCTGAGTCCGGCGTACTTGTCAACGCCGAGCCGGGCGTGGTGGTAGTGGTAGCTGCTGGGCGCGATGGCGAGCAAGCATGTCATCGACCTGAGCGAATACGCCGGCCTCAACCGGTCGATCAGCAGCGTCTTCTCCCTGTTCGACAGGCGCCGCAGGTCGGCGCCGGGGTCTTTTTTTACGACCTCCACCACCTCCCGCATCAACGCGTTCTCCAGCTCCAGTTCCTCGACCCTGCGGCGCAAAGCCTCCGCGTCATCATCATCGGCTGCGGACGGCCGGCGACGGGAGTCAGCGGGCTTATTGCCCTGCGCGGAGTTCCTGTTTTTGGGCTGTAACGCGGCCATGCCGCCCTTGCGGTACGCCCTGACCCAGCCATGCACCGCGCCGACGCTCACGCCGAGCTGTTTGGCGGCCTGCTTCTGCTGCATGCCGCCCAGCACCAGCTCGACTGCCCTTCGCCTGGTCTCCAGTGGGATGATGGGTTTGGCCATATGGCCAGCATACCGGGAATCCATCGCCAGCCAACGCTCCAGACACTGCCTGGTCGGATAACCCAGATGCTCCACCACCTGGGCCGTCGTCATCGGCGTGGTGAAATACAACTCCACCGCACGCTCTCGTTCCTCAAGACTGAACATACGAAAATCTTTCCGTTCGGTCTCCAAGAAAACGTCCGCAGCCCCAACTATCTAAGCCAGCATTTACTCAATCTTGAAGGGGTCTCATCTCCCAATGAACTCCGCATTCCAGGAAACTTATTCATATGGGCTACGATGAACAATGCTGATCAGGGAGTCATGTTCATGGATTCCGCCTTCAAGAGGAGATGGGATTTTGAATATGAGACTATCTCCCTGTCACTGAACGAAAAACTCAAAACGTCTCAGATCATCTATAACAACGAAACGCATAGTCTGCTTCAGATTCTATCCTCCGTGAACAATAAGCTTCGGGAAAAACGCCCACCTGTTCCAGAGGATCGTCTTATCGGGCAGTTCTTCCTCCCTGAGGAAGCGTTGCGCAGCGAGGCTGGTATTCGAGGCGCTTTCAAGAAGGTGCTTATTTACCTTTGGGATGATGTGCTACGAAATGATCGAAATGAGTTTTTTGATGCGAACGTGGACTCGTTATCGTATCTGTTTGCCAATTATCAAACCAAGGATGTGTTGGACATCGAGGAGTCGCTTAAAAAGACGCTATCTGAGGAAGCTCAGCCAGAAGACCACAGTGAACCTGACACGAACGAATTTGAGGAAAACGACGGACAAGACGCATGAACCTCTACACGCTCATTGACGGACGCCACTACACTGATGAAGAAACATGGAATCTTCTGGACAGAGTCCGAAAGGTCCAACCTTCCTTAGTTTCCTCTAAGGAAAGGTGGATTTCCATTTCCTTCGTCGGCATAGTAGCCTTCGCCGATTGTGTCATATTTTGTTTCCCTAAAAAACTGTTCGCTTCGCCCTCCAATATTTCTGACGAAGATACTGAACAGTTAATATCACTTGTAACAAAGTCACTTATTCGTTTCAGAGACGATTATCCGCATTCTCCTGAAGACGCAGGCTTCCTATATTCGGCAGATAGGCGAACAAGTACTCCGCTTCTCACCGCCATGGAGTTAATTCAAGATTACGAAGTCAACGGCCCAATCAGGCGTTTCCTAACCCAATATTCCCAAAACCAATCAGGACGTATCGCATGGAATAGAACCATCCAAAGAAGCGATCCCATATTCACGGAATCCTCCGTATTCTATCCATTGCCGGTCATCGCACGTAGAATCGACGACGACGACTCGCCTCTAACCATATTGCACAAAGCTTGTGTACAAGATTGCTACAAACGTTGGGGCTGGTTGATTGACCCAGAGCGATATCACGTCAATTTCCGACAGCACGAACGCGGATGGCTCCCATGCACGCAGGAGACGGCATTGACATTTCTATCAAGGGAAAAATGGACTGTCTTCTCTGACCGAGAAATGCATGTTATTGACCTTCTGATGCAATATATCAGTTCGACCATCCGGAATGATTCTAAAAACGACGTATCGTTCTTCGGAACAAAAACCTATTGGCGCGTCTGGGAAGCCACCTGCAAGCATATTTTCCATGACGATCAGTACATTTACGACAACCTACTTCCGCAACCGCGGTGGAAGCTACCGAATCTCAAGCCAGACACAAGTCAACGTCCAGATGTTCTGTTCGTAACGAACGATACATTATATATCCTAGATGCCAAATACTATGACTATCGGCACAACATGCCCGGCGGTCCAGACATCATCAAACAGTATTATTACGAGGATACTCTCCGATCAGTTCTTTGCAAAAGAAAAGGCAACGACAAGTATTCACGTATCAAAGGAACGACTAACGCTTTCATTTTCCCAGAGGCACCCAAAAATGAAGACACTGTCAAATTCCATTTCATTGCCGACGCATACATTGAACGTCTCCCAGATTGGAGAGCGATACCTGCTTTTGCGCTCGATATAAAGAAAGCGCTCTCCTTGTACGTAAACAATACGAGCACCAATCAGATTGCCCAGTTTTGGTGCGATTTACTTAGTGAGAAAGGCAGTTACTCTTTCTCCAGAGAGCTAATTTCTCCAATTTCCACAACAAAGATTGCTAAAATTGAGGAATCTGTGAATCTCAATACGGGCGAGGAGACTCGATGATTACCGCTGACGATTA
>VOFL01000097.1_pt1 | contig 38107 bp, 63 predicted proteins | sample 5384111 | NCBI WGS metagenome assembly VOFL01 (sample SAMN12384731, study PRJNA508395) | synthetic metagenome | isolation source: mock microbial community "Gut Microbiome Whole cell Mix" consisting of 8.3%...
AAAGAAAAGAAAGCATACACTTCCAAAGAACATAATGAATCCAAAATTAAAGGAAAAATGATTTGTTTAGTTGGGTCTAATTCTAAATCCTTTTTGAACGTGTTCCAATACAAGTAACCATTATAATAAAGAATGTAAATAACTTGCTATAAAGAATATTAGAATAGATAGGTATTTTTGCCAACTTTGATAAAAAGGTGTAATATTTTCACTAAAGGGAAAATGAACAAATAGTAGAATCTCTATGCAAACTGTTATATAAATGAATGCTTGCATGAATCCATAAAGCTTTGCAATTCTTTACTTTCTTCCATGACTTAATCGGGTATTTTAACTTTTCAGGTTCCTCACATTGAAAAGCCTTGAAATCTTCTATAGCTAATTTCAAGTCTTCTAAAAAAATGCTATTGCAACCTTTTTCTACTGCTATCTGGTAATATGCTTCCATCGTTTGGACGGAACAAATATCTGTTCCGCATATTACGAAAGCCGGAATGTCTTCTAATAGACATTTGTGTAATAATCTTTTTTGGTCTTTCATCTTATTAATTCAAATGAAAATACCACTCTTTTATGTCATAAGAGTGGTATTGTTTTTTATTTTTGGTATCATAATAATGTTCTCTTATCGTCCATGCCGGGCAGAACCCGGAAAAGTACGGTATCAAATTCCTTCCCGGTTTCTCTCAGTACTGGTGGAAAAGGTATCAGTTCTACTGATACTTTTCCTGTCCGAAGATATATTGAACCACTGCATAATTTTCACCACTGTCAGACTTATGCAGCTTATCATCAATAAACATTTTTACTTCTACTTTCTTTGGTAACTGTAAATTTTCAAGGTTTTCTTTATCTCTAGGTACAGGGTAGGCAGATAGCCATAAATATGTTCCTTGTTTGGCTTCTTGTTCAAATGTAAATGGACTTTCTACAACAATTTCTTTTGCTGCTTTTTCTGGGCTTTCAGAAGAAAAATCTACTCCTACGGTATAGAGTACTAAGAGTTTGAAATTTTCTGGATCACTAACAGTGGCTTCATAACGTACTTTTCCTGTATCTCCTGTAGGTGGAGTATCAGGGTCGTTGTTATCGTCTTTACTGCATCCAGATAACATAAGGCTTAAACCAATCATTACTAATGATAAATACTTTTTCATATTGTTTCCTTTAAATAGTTGATAATTCGATGTGCAAATATACAATAAATAAATGGCATGGCTACAGCGTTCATTTCTATTAAATCGTTGATAATTCAATATGTATCGTTCCATTTACAGCATTATATGATACTTCCTCAATATTGGTGAACCGTCTTATTGATTCTTTCCATTCTTCTGTTTGTGGATTGTGAGGATATTGTTCTTCTAATAGACCTATCAAATTATTTATTTGTTTGTCAGATAGATAAATTTTTTCTCCAACCCTTGGAACTACAGGCAAATGGATTGGTATGGAAATATTATTCACGTCATCTATGGGAATATGGATGTTTATTTCTATCATAGCCATTTCATATTAAGTACATTTTTGGAAGGCTTGAATTTAACAACTTCCTTTTCTGGAACTTCTACAGGTTCTCCAGTTGCCGGATTTCTAGCTATCCGAGCTGGCTGAATAATTTTCTTGAAAGTGCCAAAATCTTTTATAGAAACATCTTTTTCTCTTAGATTTTGAGATAATTCTTTGAAAAAACTATCTATTATTTCTGCTACTTCTTTTGTTGGCTTATTTGCCTTTTCAGCAACCATTTTGATTAAATCAGTCTTATTCATTTGCATATCAATAATATTTAATTACTTAAATCACTTAAAACAATTGCAGGAATTATTTCTGTATAGTCTTCCGTATTTGGTCTATAATGTATTGATTCAACGAGATTGACGGATTGAATAACATCATATATCCATGCTCGGAAATTTCCTTCTAAATCATTCTCGCCATCATTGAATTTATTAAAATCACTTTTGGCTTCATCTGTCAGATATTCCAATAAATTTTGATAGGTAAATTCATTCTGAAACATTATAATGTGAGCTGAAATTTCTTCGCCTTCCCTTGGAAGGTGCGGAAAATTCCCAATCAGCCTTTACACTCATTCCCCTCTCTATAAAATTCGGACTATAAATTATAAATTCTACTTTCATATTAGTTTTACTTTAAAATCATCGTTCAATACAAGTTTTCTTTCCATTGATTGCCCTTTTTTATCATGGAACCCGGTTAATACTGGGGTTTCTTTTTTCTCACAAAGCTCTATTGCTTCTTCGGGAGTTATAATACGTCCTGACATTTCACGCCAAATGACAAAATCACATTTTATGGATTCATCCCTATAATTGGAGCAATTATAGGCTTTTTTGTTTATATATAAGTTTCCTCCACACTTAGGACATGTGCATAGTGTGTTATCAAAGGTTGTATCTAAATTCTCTGTTAAAACTAACCGTGAAGAAAACTCATAGCCTTCTCTTGATTTAAATCCAGTCATAAAAGGTGTTTTCTTACCACTGGCAAGCATTTCTGCTGCTTCTAATGGTATTTCTCTTTGCGCAATAGTTTTGGGTATATAGAGGTTGCAAACTCTGTTGTTGTCCTTATCTTTTTGCGAATACCCTTTACAAGCATATCCATTTAGTAAAATTTCAATTTCTCTACCACATACAGGGCATGGAGTTTCTAATATTTCATTCACGAAAGAAGGAACGACAACTCCATTTTCGATAGTTAAATATGCAGAAAAAGGAACTCCTTTTTTATTATGGAAGTCATGGAAGATATCTGTTTTCCCTATTGTTATTAATTGGGTGGCTATTTCTTCCGTAATCTCTTTTCCCCAATATGAATGATAGATGTTAAATGTACACTTGTCATTCATGTTTTTGAAGTAATTACAGGAATATCCTAAGCTACCTTTCATTATATGCCCTTTTTGACAAACAGGGCATAAGCCTAAATCTTTAATTGTGTCATTATCCATTTAATAGCCTCCTTTACTAATCCATTTAATACCGTTTAAAATATTATCTACTTTTTGTTTTCCACTATTTACATATTTAAATTGTCCGGGTGCAAGCGTTTTGAGTACTCCAGCCCTTTTAGCGGATTTCATCTGTCGGCATACAGCGTATGCAAGCCCGCGCATTCGTCTAAGTTCATTCACCACATGAATACATAAATCTATCCTTTGCTTATTATCCATAAGATTTTTTTCACCGCCTTGCAATGCGATATTGTTTATGTATATCATTAAATCCACACTCCTACTGATAAGTTCATACTCTGTTTTTGCAATTATGGTTAATAGCTTGGGGTCTCCAACGGCGTATTTAGCTGCTTCGGATTGATACTTTGCTATATCTCTAGCTAAGGTTGAAGCATAAATAATATCCTTTCCATTTTTCACAACTGCATTAACTGTAGAGATAGTTGTATGTCTTTTCCTGTAAGGATTGAATTTGACTCATTTTTGTTGAATTAAAATTTGAAAGTTACGGATTTTGGTTTCTTCACTTTGTATATCTTTCAGTACGTCTTGTTGCTGCTTATGGGAAACAGCGAGTGTTCCAATCATCATTGGATCAATAACGATAGATTGTGCCAGTCCTTTTATATTGCCCAACAGCAACATTAGGGAAAAAAATAAAAGTACTCTTTTCATATTATCTGTTTGTAAATTCATATATTCCTTTTTTCTTTTTTTGTTCCTCTACCCTATTTCTAATGATTTGAATTATATCACTATTGGCTTTAAGACCATTCATCAGTAGTTCTGGTGTTGATTTATCGCCAGAATAGATATAGATATTAGTGTTATTTATTAAAGATTGGATAAAACTTTGCTTTTCTTCATAATCATATATCCGATATAATTCTATGTAGTTAATCCTTTTTGAAAGTACTCCCTGATATATTTTTATTTGCTCTCTGGTTATAATCCATCTTGTACAAAGTAACATTGAAATATATTTGTAGAAGATTATAAATATCAACAATACTAATATCGTTCCACTGATAAACTTTAATAATTCATGTTCTCTTATATATTTACTAAAAATGAGCACGAAAATCACTAATATGATTAAAAGGAAATTCTTCATTAGCCAATATCGGAATTTAGGCTTTAATATAATATCGTCAGAAGCTGTGTTTGTCCCATCATTCATAACTTAATACTTTTTTTTTGTTCATGTTGTTTCATTAGAATTTCATTGAAATCTTTTGCTTTTTCTGCTTTATGAGAAATCATAGGAGCTATTATTTTGCTCTTTTCTCTAAAACTTTCTAGTGAAACGTCATTTTTGTTAATAGTAAATTCCCTATCTTTAGTCTTAAACAGCACATCATCTTTATTCTCTTTTATTGTTATTTCTGTATTACTAATGATTCCAGACACTTTAATGTCATACAAATTACCGTTTAAATCATTATCAAAACAGGTATGTACTTTAGCTTGTGGGTATCGCAATAAAGTGTTTTTTATTTGATTAACTGAAATGTACCCTCCTACACTACCAAAAACACTTTCTTCTAATTTGATTTTGTTAGCATTGAGTTGATAGAAACTCATCGCATCTAAAGCGGATTCTGCAAAATATATATGTTTTGCCATTTGGGGTGTGGGCAAAATCAGCAATCCAAAGCGAGTTACTTTTATCTCCTCCGGTTGCCATTCCTTTGAATCCATAGTTTCTTAATTCGTAATTTGTTATTTTGTTGTTTTTATCTGTTGGATTAATATAGGAAAACCTATATTATAATAATTGCCGTTTCCTTGTAAGTCTTTAACCCTTGTGATAAATGGGAGAAACTTTTCTACGACTTGATGATTTATATTTCTTTCATGTGTGAGAAATCTTAAATCAGCGAGTGTAGTAGAAAATTCTTTATATCTATCTCTATCAAAAGATCTGTTTTCTGTTTTTACAGCTTTGAATGCTTCATATTTAGGACTATAAGGCTCATTGCGTAATGTCCTAAAATCATATTAACTCGCACAAACGTATTTTGATGTTGGAATTGTGGGAAGTCATTAATATGATTTTGATGAACTGAATTAAATCTCCACCTTTATAATTCCTATCATAGTAGTGTTCTTGCACACTATGGGGATTCTTGATGATGATTTCATCTAACTTGTTACCTGCTCCGTCTGCTAGTTTAAAAACAGGAGAAACCTTTCCTTTGCTAATGTCTTGTTTATATCCTAAATCTTCAAGTATTTGAATGATGGATATTTTAGCCTTATAATCGTCAAATGTTAGCATAATATTATAGTTTCATTGTTGGAGCATCATTATTTTCCCGTAGGTTCTACCATATCCGAGAATAGATGCTTCTTGCTTCGCTGTTGCTTTAATAGAACTATCTATTTTATCCATCTGGGTAGATATTTGTTCTCCGACAGTTTGTTTAGTAGCTTCCCTAGAGCTGGAATATGTTTTTCTACTTCCTTGTAAGAAGCATAATCTTTAGAAAGTTTATGTTTCTCTAAAAGGCAGCCATTTCGGTGGGTTTATCTTTAAAAATTTCATCAATCCCTTTAGCTCCTTTTTGGGCTACAAACTCTAATCTTTCTTTATCAGATATATATCTTTCTTTCCCTATTGTTTGTTCTTTCTTTTCAGTCGCTTTAATTTCTATAGTATTTGCATCTTTGATTGATAATCCATTTCTGGCATTCAAATCTAGTTTTACTTTTGCAGCTTTGTTTAGTTCCTCGTTTACAATGGTAATTTCTTTTCCATTTTTGAGATTTTCTTGCTGCATAGGAGTAAGCTCTATTCCTCCAAGTTTTTGGGGAATATGAATGTCTTTTGCTTTTATTGATACTATCTCATTAGTATCTTTGTCACGTTGGTGCAATGTTCTTTCTCCTTTTGAATTAGTCTTTACTACGACATTATCAGCTTTTAGGGCTTTTATTTCATCCTTAGTAAAGGATAAATCATTTTTTATTTCTTGTCGTTTAGGAATGAGTAAGATAGCAATCCCAGCGATTGGGTAAACTACAGTAATAGCTGCGATTGCTAGTTTTCTAGCATTGATACCATCAATTTTGATGCGTTTACCTTCTTCTTTGAAATCAATTTCGTTGGCTTTTAATTTAGATTTATTTTCAGGTGTATTCTCGGCTGTTATATATTTAAGAGTTGTTGCTTTCCCTTCAAAATGGAGTTTTCCATTTTCTGTTTTATAAGACACTTTTTCATTGTCTAGAAGTGTTCTATTACCGGGAGTATCTTCAATGGAAAAATTTAGCATACCTGTTTTTTCCCATTTTTGATGTTTGCAATATCTTCGGGGCTTAAATTTTCCGGTTTAACTCCTACTTCATTAAACTTGTTCCAGTCTATATCAACATATGAACCTTTACCATCTAGGGTTTGGTTTTGTTCATAAGCATATCGGTAAAGATCTTCTCCTTTATATGCAATTTTATTTTCAAGGTCTATGACTGTAAATCCGTCTTTATATCCTTCATTCTTATTAGTACCTTTTTTTATATCATCCCATTTTATAATTGCAACATTGTGGTTTTCTCGTAAATGTTGGCTATATTCTTGGAAATTATTGCTAGCTTGTTCTTTATCAAAGAAACTGATTATTCTTTCTTTAGATTGCTCTAATAAGGATTCTCTATTATCTCCTAAATTGCCAAGTTTAAGCGTATTCAGTGGGTAAGTGTATGTTTCATTACCTTTGGAAAAGGTAATATCACCATTTCGATATTCTTCTGAATATCCAAGAACTGCTGCTATGGCTCGGAATTGTCCGGCATTTTCATAACTATATTGCAGAGCTTCAAAACTTTTCTTTTCTTCCATTTTATAATTTGAATTTATGTTCTACTTTAGATTGCGATTCATTTCCAAGTGCTGTTTTTTGTCCTTTCATGTATTCTATATATTCATTTCTGTTTTTATCAGTATGAATAGTTCCTATAATTTGTGGGTTATGCCGGTCATAAGCTATTTTCTGTTGCTGCTCGAAGTCTAGGAATTTTATTCCTCTTGGATTATTTAAATCTAATCTTATGGCAATTTTTTCTTTGTCAACATTCAAAATTAATTCCTTGCCTGATTTTAGAGTTTCCTTTTGTTGCTTATCCAGCTCAACACCTTTTATGTTTGAAGGTATTGAAATACTTTTGATTTTTGTTTTAAGCAATTCGTTTGTTTCAGGGTCTAATTGTACGAGATATTTTTCATTGTTAATAGTTTTTGTTATTATCTCGTTATCTTGAAGTCGTTCTAACTCCTTTGGTTTAAGGTTTATATCATTCATATTTCTGGTCTGACTGGATGAATTTTAACGCCAGCATTGTTGCTGTCTTTCCAGTACAAACTTATTTTTCCTTTTATACTTATTTCTTCTCCATTATTATCGTGAAAAGAAAGGTCTAGTAAACTGGTTCTCTTTCCAGATAATAGAGCTGTGATATTTGCCTTATCCAAAGACCATATCTGTTTTTTTGATATTCCTATTAGTTCTAATTCTTTATATGGAATATCATTTTCATTAAAAATAGCTTGCTTTTTATCCATGTAATGTATATTTTTGCCCAAAAGTAATAAAAATATCAATATGAAGAATAAAATAACTGTATTTTTTGCTTGTTCATTGTTTTTTTCAGTGAATGGCTACTGCCAGTTTAATACGGTATTACAGAAAAAGGATATTCCTAAAGCGGAACCAGTATTAGCAACGACAGAAAATAAATTGATAGAAGAAAAAGAAAAGGCTGTTGTTGTCAATGATGCTTTGACTACAGAACGGCTTGCATACTGGAAGCAAAGAAGGTATTTATCTTTGCCCATTGATTCAATGGTGATAACTTCCCATTATGGTAAAAGGAAAGACCCATTTACTGGAAAAATAGCAAATCATAGAGGGATAGACCTTAAAGGTAACAACGACTATGTTTATTCGATAATGCCAGGAATGGTTGTAAAAACAGGAAAAAATAAAGGGTTGGGAAATTATGTAGAAGTGCGCCATGGTGATTTTACCTCTATTTATGGGCATTTATACAATGTGCTTGTAAATGCGAGACAAGCTGTTGAAGCTGGGCAACCAATAGGAATTAGTGGAAGTACCGGGCGCAGCACAGGAGAACACTTACATTTTCAAATGGAATACAAAGATAAGACAATAGACCCAAAGCCAATTCTTGATTATATTAATGAGGTAATCAGAACTGTTAAAGGACAAATTTCACAACAAATAGATAATGAGCTAAGACGCAAATAGTTCTCAAAAGAGGATTGGAAAAGCCAGTCCTCTCTTTTGGAAGAATCAGAAGAAACCTTTTTAATCCTTTTTCTTGTCTTTGAACTTTTTCTAGTGAAGATTGAAGTTGTGACAGAGCTTCTTTCATTCCTTTTTTTACTTCAGGATTCGTTACGGATTCAATAAGCTCTTTTCCTCTTTGAATGTTAGTGTTAAGTATTTCTTTATTCTTCATCTGTTTTGAACGACTTTCATCTATAAAAATAGATGGCATACTTTTGCAACTCCATTCACCATTTACTAGATTGAAATCTTTAATTCTTTCTTTCGCTAAGTAGGTGTGGATAGAAATCTTATCTACAGCCTTATCACTGTATAATTGATTTGCAGATTTCATTAGTCCATTTACGGCTTTGTTATGTGAATCAATATCGGCTAATCGTCCTTGTCCTTTACTTAGTACTTCTTCTTGATACCTGTTGTAAAGTCCTAGTTGGGTAAACTCCTTGGGGGCTGCAATAATATATGCTTCAACTCTAAATCCTGCATCTTTAAATTTTTGTGCTGTCTTTAAAGGTACATCTGGATTTCTCATAGTTCCTTCTATAATAATATTGCATTTCCGTTTAATGGCTTCTTCTATTAGTTTTTCTGTAAAAACGCTAGAAAAAATCTGGGTTTCAATGGGGTATTTAATAGGGTCTTTTATTAGTTCCTTATTGGGGTGAAACTGTCTGTAAAGGTCACCATTAACAGTGAGAAAATCTAAGTTAGGATGGTCTTTCTTTGCAACATTTATAAGAGTGCTTTTTCCGCAAGCTGGTTGTCCACCTAAGATTATAGCAATAGGCTTTTGTGATGATATATTGATGTCCTCAAATAAGCCATCTTTTTTTTGTTCAAAGATGGCTTCTACTTCATAGCGTTGCATAATATGCTTTCAATTTAGGTGCGTAATAGTTTTGTATCTTATCCATGACTGATAAGCGCACATTTTCAGAAACTTCAAACTGCAACAATCCATTTGCTATTTTTTCTTCTGTGTTGAGAACAGAAAGTTCTTTTGCAGTATTTTTTCTGTTTTCATCCTTCTCTTCTGATATTTCATCTATCTTCATCATGCGGAGTGTCCCGATAATGTCGAGCGCAACATCCAAGCTCATTCTTTATTCATGGTTCATTATAGTTTTATGATTTATACTTCAATAGATTCTGTGAATTTTAATAATGGAATAACTTTCACTGTATGAAATGAAAGTTGGTTAAAAAGCTTATGGGTCTTTAGCATTTCAATCGCTGCATCAGCCGTAACAACACCTTGTTCATAAAGCCGGATTGTTGCATATAACTGGTCATTGGCAACGGGTCCCATTATTAAATCATAGCTGTTTTTTCCTTTTCCTCTGCGGTTATTAACTACAAACTCCAGCCACTCTTTTGTAGCCCCATCAAATCGAAGGACTGAAAACTCTCTATCAAGAATATTATCGGGGACTTCATAAACTGAAACGACCGCTTTTTTACCATGTTCCCGATTTCTTTTGAGTATTGCCCACTTCTTAGCCTGTTCAAAATTAGTTGTCGTATAGAATCCTTTTCCAAAGTCAGTAGCTTTACGCCCTTTCTGTATATTAGGGGATTTGACGGTAACTGTTGAGCCGTGATATAGTTTCATGCCTTTTTATTGATATAAGTTATTATAGTATCTAATATATACTCTGTATCTTGTGTGTGCAGCATTTCAAAATTTTCATATAGAAATTCAAAACGCCATGATTGGAAAACAGCAAAAGAGTTTCTTTAGCACTTATATTTTTAGTTTCCTGTAATTTTCAGCACAAAACATTTGAAAAAGCAATATCTTTGGATTGTCCTTTTGTACTTTCTTCTGTTCTGTTTTCTCTTTTTCTAATGCTTCATAAAGTGATAATGTACTTGAATACCATAGTTTTGTATTCTCGTCCAATAATGCCTTGTACAAATTGGAAGAATATATATAGTATAACGCATCTTCTAAAGGTAGCGTTTTTCTTTTCATGACTGTATCAACCAATTCTCTCATAACAAATGGGAGCATAGCCGAACCAAGTTCATTTTGATATGTTTGATTAGTTTCCATAACTATTTATTTTCTAATTTTATATAGCTATCTTGCTGATGTCTTTAGCAAAGATAGAGAAAAAACAATCATCATAGACCTATTGTATTGATTAGTTTGTAAATAGGTTCTTTGTATTTCTTTAGATTTTTAATTTGTATAACATACTTATTAATTCCTAACTCATTAAAGATTTCTGCGTACATTTTTATTATGGATTTTCTGTAGTAGATGGTTAATCCTACTATTGCAATGCAAATAAAAATCAAATAGACTCGCATAGATTGCTAATACAAAATTCCACCCATAGCCCATAAAGCTACTTAAAAGAAATCTTAAGATATTCATAATTTTGTTTGCTGTTCTTTATACTGGCAGCCAAACCAGCTTTAAAGGTTTGTTTATCTCTTTATTTTCAATACTCAAAGATAGTGATTTTCTATAAATGTCGCAAATAATAGGACAATTATTTTTGTTAAAAATAGTTTTAGGTTTATAGACTGCCGAAGTTTTATTTTTCCCTAAAGTTTTTGGTATCATAATAATGTTCTCTTATCGTCCATGCCGGGCAGAACCCGGAAAAGTACGGTATCAAATACCTTCCCGGTTTCTCTCCAGTGCAGGCAGAAAAGGTATCAATTAGATGCAATCCTTTTGCTGATGGGCGATAGTTCCTGAATGGTGTCGGTATCGTTTCTTTTATGATGCAGCCGTTTTTCTGTATTCAGATATAGAGAGAAACGACACAAAGAACTTTAGGGAAAAGAAGATTCTTCGTGTTGCTCTTTCTGGAAGTGGAGTATATTAATCATATATTATATGTTTATAGGTTCATATATTATATATTCATATATTATTTATATATAGTGTTTTCTCTTTGTTCTTTTTCCCTATAGTTTTATGGTATCAATTTTTTGTGTCCGGCTTCCGGCAGCTTTTTGTATTTGGTATCAAAAAGGCGTTCTTCAGAACATATCGAGCATGATAATTCGGTATCATTTCATCATGCCATGTTTGCCCATCAGTGCCGGAACTCCGAAAAGTACGGTATCAATTTCTTTCCAGACTATAAAACAAAGACCGAGAGTTTAACCTCCCGGTCTTTGTTAATAGAAATCTCTCTTTTTAATATTCATCATTTGTGATAAATATTTCTACTCTCCTATTTTTAGCACGTCCAGCTTCACTTGTATTGTCTGCAATGGGTTCGCTATATCCTTTTCCATCTTCTGTTATGTTGTTTGTTTCTATACCAGCGGTTCTAAGGTAATTTCCTACTGCTGCTGCTCTATTTTTAGAAAGTATGATATTGTATTGTTTTTCTCCTATATTGTCAGTATGCCCAATTATTTTAATCTTAGTATTGGGTATTTCAGTAATGATATTACATAAGTCAGAAAGCATTTTTTGAGCTTCTTCATTTAATTCATATGAATCAAATTTGAATAGGATTTCACTTTGAGCTGTTGCTTTAAACTGTTCTTTTCCATTTTTATCTTTATAGCTGGAGATTGATAAGCCATCAATAGCTTTTAGTTTATTTCTTCTAGCTTCTATCTTTTCTTGGATAGCTTTATCTCTTTCTTCTTTAACTAATTTTGCACTTCCACCAACTATTGAAGCGGTTGAATAGTTACTATTATTTTCTATCATGTCTTTTTCTTTGTCGCTTAGTTCAGCGTTACTGAAAGTTATCATATGCGTTGAAGTACATGCGGTAAAAAATGTAACAACGAAGGCTGCTAGTATAATTATTTTCTTTTTCATGATTATCTTATTGCTATAATAGGTCTGATTTTAAATGAATTTCTTTTGCTTGTACTGGTTGCTCTTCCTTTTGTTAATGAAGAAATTAGTGCAAACACTTTAGGAGTATCTTTTCCTGCTCCATCTTCTGTAGAACTCCAGTACCAACCATCAAAGTGCGTTCCTCCAATGATTGAGAAAGAAGAATATACCTTTTCAAGATTATTAGAGATTGCTTTGTTTTGTGCGATAGAGCCAATAAACCAACCTGTAACACCTTTTGGTGCGTATTCTATAGCTTTTGAGCTGCTGGATAAGCTAAACTATCTTTTATAGCAAAGTTCATTATTGCGGCAGTATTAGCTGCTCCATCAAAGCTGTTTTCATCTTCCGAAACATTAGCTATATCCTCGTCTGTATCTATTAAAGGATTTTCTTCTAAATCTTCTAATGAAACGGCATAAGCGGTTTCTTTTATATCAGGATTATTCCCATCATTACACCAAAATACAACTCCAATGGCTTCTTTTTCATTGGGTGAAAAAAGTGAGGGATGCACTATACTTCCATCACTACATAAGATACTACCCGGCTGTAATGATGTGTCTATAATATCTTCGTGTTTTGTACATGATGATATTACCCCTATAATGGATAATAGAATTATATATATTTTTTTCATACTTAATTATTTATTGGAAATTTGACACCTACTAATAATCCATTTCGGAAATGGTCACGTGTCCAAAAGACAAAATCATTTTTTTGCATTACAAAGACTTGCATTCCATTTCTAAATGAATAGCTATATTCTAAACCTATATCAATGGAAGCCTGAAACCCTTTTCTGTTAGCTCCTAAATCTGCTCCAAACCGCCATCTTAAATTACTGTTTTTGCCTCGTGAGATTGTAGGTTTATATGCTGCACCTATGCCGAATGTTTTATAGCTCCAGAAACTATCAGAGCATACCTTATTACATACCGGGCATTTATCATATGCTGTAGCTAAATCAATATATAGTTCATAAGCATTGTGATATTTACCTTCAAACTCCAGCCCTACAACTGCATTGACGGTATTTTTCCATTGCCAACCTCCTGAAATATTAAAAACTTATCACCATCACCAGCCATTGACTTTAGGGAAAAAATAAGGTGATAACAAGAAATGCTATTCTTTTCATAATCGTAAAATTTTATTCAGTAAAAGCATCTGCATGAAGAATGTCTGCATAATCAATTCTTAATGTTATAGTACGTCCTGAAATCTGTTTTTCAGATATTTCTATGGTAAGGACTTTTCGTCTGAAAAGTAAATTTTTCAAATACAAAAATATTCCGATAATTTTTCTTGAAAACAAGATTCTTATTAACTTGCATCAATGGAAGTATTTCTATAGATTGAAAATTAGTAGCCTTTGTTTGTTTTTATCTTCGATTTTAAAGCGTATTTGGTCTATATCATATCGTATTTTTGTTTTATTAATCATAGAAATATCAATAAAGAAATACTTGTCTAATGTGTAGATATTGTTTAGCACAATTTTCATTAGGTTACTTGTGCTGGAAACATCATAGAATTTATTTTTTGAAATAAACATTCTATGTGCGTAATCATACATTTGTGCTTTGGTTAAATTCACTTCTGGATTCATATAGCTACGTAAATCAGCATAAGGGATATTAAAGCGAGTGTATGCTTTCGCTAAGTCGCTACTATATACTAACATATATTGTACAAAAAATCTTTCTGTAACAATGGTGATAACTCCACTGGCTCCTTCTTTTGTGGGCTTTATTCTAAGAGAGTTACCAGTAGGAATATCGCCAACAATATCATTGACCGATATATCAACGTATTTTATATCTTCCATTGCTATAAAATGCGTTGAAACATCTTTGTTGATGTATATAACCTTTAGTTCTTCTGGGTTCTCACCTGCAAGCTCGATATTTTCTCCAATAGGGGTGTTCTGTGCATTTCCTGTAATAACAGAAACCATTGTGCATAATGCAATAAAAATCTTTCTCATATTATTGTTCTTTATCTTTGTTATTTACTAAAAAACTTGTGTATTATATTTTAATTTGGCTTTGTTTTTTGATGTTTTTAGAAAGAGCTTGGGTTGTACTACGGTAAACATCTTGTAAAGCACCTAAAGCAAACTGTTCTACTCCTTCTGATTGACTATTCATTTGTATTGTTTGGCTACCTATTTGCGACCCAACATCTTTACTTAAATCTCTAAAAGCTGATGAAGGAACAAAGAAGCCTTCTTGTCCGTCATTATCATATACAGATAAATCTACTTTCATTTGTTTACCATCAACCATTATAGAGGAAATATTAATGTACTCTTTGAGCCTTAAAGCCAGATACATTCCCATATAGGTAAGTTCCTTTAGTTAAAAGAGCGTCATTAATCATTATATCATCTAGAAGCCGTATGCGTACTCGGCTGCCATCTGTTACTTTTAAAGTTTCATCTAATATGGCTGTGATTAGTGAAGTTTTTTGTTCTTTCCCTACAGTATTGAAATATACTTCTGCGGGATTTTTCGCTTTTACAACTTCTATAGCCTTTTCTTTTGGCTTTTCATCTTGTTTTTTTTGAGGTGTTCTAGGACGTGGATTTTGCAATGAATCTATATAAGCCATTTGCATTTTAAACAGTTCCATTTCTTCTTGCATCTTGGATTTTTCAGGGGCTTTCCTTGTTTCTGTTTGACTTGATTCATCTATAGTAGGAAGCCCTTTGATTTGTTGCTCCAATTCCTTTTCTCGGATTTTAGAAGCCTGATTTAAACTGTCAATTTGCCTTATTTCATCATTGGAGTAAAGAGAACCATAACTTTCTATTTCACTAACTTCTTCTTCTTTATCTATGGTTTGTATGGATGAATAATCAGAAGATTTTTGAAAGCTCCTTTAAGTGATTCAAATTTACTTTTTATCTCTCTCTTTCTAAATTAGCATCAGGAATATCAAGATTTAATTCTTCCGTTTCTACTAATGTAGTTTCCTCTGCTGGGGCAGAGTTTACCATATCCTTAATTAACCATCCTATTCCTAGAATAAAAGGTAGGATGAGTATAGGAATGATGTACTTGGGCTTTTAATATCAATCTGTTTCATACGCTATTTATTTAATTTATTATATAAATCTTTTATTCGCAAAGTGTCTTCTGGAGTTAATTTCCCATTCTTTCTTAGTTCATTAATTTCATTTTGCATTTTAATTACTTCTAACAAATCGCCAACTCCTATTTGTTTTTTTTGTAGGCGGCTGTCAATGCTAATTTGTCTTTTGTTCTTTTCTTCGTTGAAAACTTGCATTGCTTTTCTCGATGGACGCATTACTATTGATAGAAATGTAACTAAAGAAAGAAATGAAATCGTAATTCCAAACATTACTTTGTGGTGTATGTCTGCCCATGCTAATAAGCGTTCACAAGCGTTATTAACTCCGAATCTTTGAAATATTTTAGTAAGAAGAATAACTGTAGCTTGTTCGGCTTTAGTCTTGATCTTTTCTTTTCTATCATTCTTTTATGTTTAAACAGTTTCATTAGAAATTCTTTTTACTTTATAATCTAGGTCTTTATTGAGTATCGTTTTCCAATCTGTGATAATAAGCCCATGAGGATTATTTTCAGTACGTGGAATTTGTCTTAATTTCCTGTAGTTACAAGTTGCCTTTTAGAATGGATGTTTCTCGTTCTATACGTTGGATGCCATAGTATTTAAAAGATAGGTTGTTCATATCTATCTTAATACTATCTGTCATGATTGTTACAGTTGCAGAACTTGCTAAAATAGTGTTGAAATATCCTTTTTCTTTTAAGTTGTTATATTGTTTTAATCCACTATCATCAATTAGATACATGGCTTTTTCCATGTTGTATTTTATAAATTCATCGTCTGGTGGTAATGTGAAAAATAAAGTGTGGAATAGATTTATGTGGCTTTTACATTCTACTTCCAAGTTGACTTCTGTACCTGTTTGTTTCACTAATACAGGTACATCATTATCCAAGACATATATTTTCTTTCTTTCCGCTTTTACTAAAGAGAAACAAAAAGCTAGTACCATACCGGAAATAACTATACTAGTTGCAAAACAGCCAATAGATAAAATTCCGGCTAGTTTAATTTTATTTTCTAAGTTTTTAATAATCATGATTACGTGTGTTTAAAAGTTTATGAATTTTTTTACATCGCTGCACTTGCTCCACCTGTAGCCGGAGCTGCTATGGCTTTGTTGCAATTGCTGCTCCTCCAACCATACCTCCTACCGCTTGCCCTACTCCAGTTGTACTTACAATCCATGTAGAAACAAAAGGTATTGTAAGCATGGAAAATGCTCAAGTAATGCTGTGAGAAGGAAGCTATTGACACCTCCGGAAGTCATTCCGACATACATAACAAATGCAGCTTCATTTCTAAGCGCATATTCTAAAATTTCAATTTCTCTTTCTATCCCATATTGCATTACTACTAAGGAAATTGATAGTACTATATATGCAATACATGAATATAAACTAACACTGACAAAACGAGCAATCCATTGTATATAAGCATCCCGAAATGCTGGTAAAACAGAGAATGCAAAAGCTAGTGGACCAAGGATAACTAGTATTCCTGTGAATATAATTTGTAGGAAAAAGACAAAATAGGTACATACTTGCCAAAACGTAACAACAATAAATTCAATGATATTAAACATTATCATTTTGGCCTTAGCGACTACATACACATATAATCCAGCTATCTTATCTCCAATAGCTGAAAAGTCTATGCTAAAATCATACCATTTTTTATCCTGAACTTCATTTTCGGCTCTTTCAACAAGAATTGAGGTATGTAATAATTCTACAGCAACGCTATCAATAAGTGCATACCTATTACGAGAGTAACTCTACTTCATCTAGCTGATTTGTAAACATTGCCTTACTTTGTGCTGTAAGTACTTCTCCGGGATAACTTATCAAGTTAATAAAAGGAATCCAGAACATAAGAACTAATCCGTGCGAATGGGCGCAATAATGGAATAATCTCTAATTTTTGTCCCCACTCATCATTTTGAAACTTTCCACTCCAAAATATAGTAACATAAAGATTGCTGCTAATGCCTGTGCATCTGCTATGAACTCTCCAAATAGGACAGTTGTCTTATCTCTTAGTCCATCAAATAATTCAAATAAGTATTGATCTATTAATTCATTCATGGTTCATTATTGTTTTATTTATATTATTCAATCTTGTTATTAGTGAAAGAACCTCTATTAGCTCTTTATCAAAATCTAAATAGGCTTCTCTCTTTTTGGAGTTACTCATATGTGAATCATGGATTATCTCTATGTTCTTTTTTATTCTAGTAACTTCATCGGTTATAACTTTGATATGTTCTTTATTACCGTTAGTAGAAGAATATTCAACGAGCTTTTTGTTTATATCATTGAGAATATCATTTCTTCGATTCTTTGTTAAAGTGTACTGATAATCAATCGTTTTATCGCCAAATTTGAAAAGTTCCTGTTTATAAATGGTATCAACTTTAGAGCCTTCTTTTTCGGTTACGGATTTATTATATTTTACGACTGCCATCATTGGAACTTCTTGTAGCTGAAAGTTACGCCTATCCTGTTTCCCGTATTTGTCGTGTAATCCTAAACCGACTAAAGGAATTTTAATGCCTAAGACTTTTTTATACCATATCCAGTAATGATAGTATTCCGGTTGTAGCCGTACCCTATCCATAAACTCCATGTTATTAAGCACACTCCATTTTCCCTATCCTTTACTGGCATTTGGGAAAAGACATTAGAAGTACCAATAATCAACATTAGGGAAAAAAATAAAAGCACTCTTTTCATATTATCTTTTAGGTTTTACTTTATAATTCTGTAATAAATCATCAACTAATTTTGAACGATTGTCTTTGTATTTAAATACTCCCGGAGCTAATGTTTGTAATACTCCATTTCTTTTTGCTGTTCTCATTTGTCGGCATACAGAGTATGCAATACCTCTCATGTTTCTTAGTTCATTAATAACATACTTAAGCAAGTCTATTCTTTGCTTATTATCCATAAGGTTTACATCAGTCCCGACAATGGCGACCTGATAAATGTATTGTGTCAAATCCGCAGTACGATTAACTAATTCTAATTGTGTTTTTGCTGACACCAATAATAAAGCCGGGTCACCTACAGCAAGTTCAACCATTTGTTTTTGATATTTTCCAATATCTGCTGCAATATCAGTGCAGTAGATAATATCTTTCCTGTTTTTATGATGGCTTCTACAGATTTTAGGCTATTGTAAAATTTGCTTTGGAAAAATTCAATCTGAACCATTTTTCACTGATTTGCTTTTGTATAAGGCTTATTTGAGTTTCATTATCTTTCACTTTAGAGAAAGAAGTATGTTGCACCTTATGATTAGCTATAAGTGTTTCCATGCAGGTTATATCCAATACTGCCTTTTGCGAATATGCAAATTGGGTTAAAGTGGATGCTACCACTAAAATAAATAGGATCTTTGTCATGACATTTATCTTTAACGGTTTGTAAGCCATTTGTATTTATCTGGGATATACTTATATAATGGCTGTTGCCCTATGATGTTAAGTATATCTTTTAAGTTTCCTTCATCGGAGTGATACCCTAGTACCTTATTGACTTGTAAAACCCAATCCGTATTTTTTAATTTGGAAGCTTTTAGGTCTATTATAAAATTATCCAACCCTGTTTGAAAACTATCGTAAATGATATGATAATATCCAACAGCATCTTTCTCGATTCTTTCTGTAGTAAATGTAAAATATTCGTGTAAAGAAACCTCTACTCCAAATACATTACCATAGTTACCTCTTTTTATAAAAACTTCGTTGAACCGATTTCGATTTTCCTTATTGGGAAGTTGATTGATAGTAAATATTTGTTTTTGATTTACTTCCGTTAAGGATAAAAGATTGGCGATTTCTTGATATTTGTCTATAAATTTACTTTGGTCTAACAGACATATAATATCAGAGTTGCTGATAATAGAGTTTTTGACTACTGGATTACTAATTATGTCTTCCAGTTCCTGAGTAACAACCATTGCCATACCCCAAAATTTGCGTACTGTTTTATACAAATAGAGTATGTATCCTGCCATCATAGGGCTGGCTATGGCCTTCAAGCTTCTTCAATTATTAATGCCTTTCTGTTCTTTTTAATCGCATTTTTGGATAAAACGTCCATAATAATTAAGGTAACTATTGGGAATAGTTCAGGGTCATCTTTAATCGCATCAATTTCAAAAACTATAAAGGGTTCTTCAAAGAGGAAGTATCAAAATCTTCATTAAGAGTTTTTCTCTAACTGTCCTCCTTTGTAGAATTTTTTAGTAGAAACTTATAGTTAGTAATGTCAAAATCAATCTTGTTCTCTTTGCAAATGATAGGTATAATGCGTAGAGAAAATTCATAGAATGAGTTAAAAGATAAACTTTCAACTTTTATTTCTTTCAGTATAACTTCTTTCTTTTGGATGCGTCTTTCTATGACAGAAAGCAATCTGGTTTCAGGATTATCAAGCTCTTGGCGTGTGAAGCCTTTTCAATGAGAATGTTTTGTATCGCTCTTTCTGCGTTAGTTTTTCTCCACCTTCTCCTTTTTCTACCAATTGTTGCAATTTATCTATTTTTTCAGAAAGTATCTTACGTTCTTCTTTTTCCCTTTCGTTTTCAAATTCTTCTGCGTTGACTTGAAATTCAAGTAGCAAATTTTCACGTATGGCTTCTTTTCTGCATCTGAATAGCCGTTGAAAGGATGAAAGTAGAATGAATAGTATTTTCTATGGTAATATCCATAATTTCTTCTTCTTGCTTTTTGACCTCACCATTTGCACCTTTCCATATCAGGAAAATTAATGATTTAAGAAAGTTTTTCTTTTCTACATTATACTCTTCTTCAGTAATTCGGAAAGGATTCATAGATATAGGCTTGCTTTCAGAATAAGTAATGTATTTGCCATGATAGTATTCGCACATTCCTGAATAACTATGCCCTGTATCTACCAATACAATATCAGTGTTATCTAAAACCCATTGTCTTACTTTGGAGTTGACATAGAAAGACTTACCAGAACCACTTGGACCTAAAACAAAGAAGTTGGAGTTATTTGTATATTTTTCTCACCTTCTTTCCCGGACATATCTATTCCAACAGGCAATCCTTGTCTGTCTGTAAAATAAGTAAGAAAAGGGCTGTTTTCTGTTACTTGTAATTTTCCTTAAACAAAAGACAAATTGCAGCATCGGAAGTTGTTAGAAATTTGTCATAACTGTTTAGGTTGATTGCGTTTCCTGGCAGTGCACATTCGAATAATTCTAATTGGTTGAAGCATTGTTTATTAATAATAATGCCACAATCAAAAAGAGATGTTTCAACATAGTTGATAGCCTTACTAATATCATCAAGACCAGCAAGAATGATATTATAATGTGCATATACAAGCATTTGCCCTTCTCTGGCAATATCCGACTGCACTCGTTCTATGTCTTTTACACATAAATCATTTGCAGGGTCAGGCATTCCTTTATGTTTTTCTTTTGCCTTCTAATTTGTTTGCTTCGTTTCGTTGGTCTGGAATATTTATTACTTGATTATAGATAATTGTGTCTATACTTGGTGTATCATGCAAAAAAGAGAGTAAGTCAACAGGAAATCTTAGCCCAATATTGACCTCTTTATATGGTTTTATAATAGAAGGAAAATTAACTTCGTCAATATCTACAAGAGAAATGCACTGTACGTTTTTTTCTCCAATTATAAGATTTTCTTCTCTTGCTTTGATATTTTTTAGGCTTACTGTTTGCTGATTGAAATTGATAGATAGAAATCTTTTTATATATATTTCTATTTCATTTTCATTTAATAGTTTAGCTCTTATTCCTCTATTAGCGAATAGTCCTAATACTTTTGTGATATTTCTAATAAAAGTATCAAACCTTCGAGGGTCAAAAGAAAAGAATTTAGACCTTTCTGCTTCTCCTGTAATAACAAGATAAGTAGAAATATCAGTATATATTCGTCCTTTAAAATGTTCAAAATAACGATTTGATAAATAGTCGTTCTTCCTATTCTGGGGTGGTAAAAATGATTTTTTACATAGAATATCCTGTTTTTGTATTGTATATCCAGTTCCTAATACTTTGAGGATATTAGTAAATAAGTGGTGAAAATCATAGTAAGCATCCATATCTGCTGAATACTGTATTATAGGATTTTCACATTTAATGATAACAGAATAGTCGCCCCTTCGGTTATAAAATATAGGAGTATTGTCTATTGTTTCAATACCAATATAAGGAGCTTCAAATTCACTTTTCTTTTTCATAAGCTTTATTTTTTTCTATCTCTTACAAAAGTGCGTGATACTATATATATGCCTTTTCGTTTATCTTTCTTGTGAAGTCCTTTTCTTTGTAATTTTGATGTTATTCCTAACCCTCCAAACATAACTATTACAAGCGTTATGCCTCCCACATGAAAGAAGCTAGAGTAGAAACAATAGCACATAAAAGTAAAGCACTAATAATACAAGCTCCACCGATATAAATGAACTTGCCTTTAAATCCTTTGAAAATAAGGGGCTTTGTAGCCCTTATATACATTAACTAAGATGCTCTTTTGACATATTAGATTCCGAAGAATGCTTTTACGACAACACCTGATACAACGAGGAAGATACATGACCCCATCCAGCCCATAACAGCCTTTTGTACATCTTGGTCACCATAGTTCCATTTTAAATAAACTCGCACTGCCCCAATTAATCCTATTATGCCTCCTAGTATCATCATCATGTTTCCTAGGGGTCCATGTAGGTTGCAAGTTCAGAGCTGGCCGCATCAATTCCCGCAGCACCTTGTGCAAAAGTGAATGCTACTTTGAGCAATTTTTGAAAAAAACTTTTTCATTTGAATAAAAATTAGTTGTTTATTTGTTAAAATTTACGTGTGAAAACATGCTTTTCCCTTTAGCAAGAAGTTGTTCCATTGGAATACCTTGTGTTTCAACTTCCATTTCAATAGATTCATTTACAGATACATAATTCTGTTCAGATTCTTTTTTTTCATCCTCTTTTTCGTATGAGCCTGTTTCAAAATCTTCATCTACAACTTTGTGAGGTATTTCTTCTTCCTCTCCTATTGAAATAATTTCTTCTTCTTCACCTGTATTGGTTTTGCTTTGCTTTAGGAAAGCATCATACAGGATGTTTGCAGCGTAGTAAACTACATAAATGGCAAATACAGCCATGATAAATTGTGAATAACTCATATTCTTAAATTTAAAAGTTTCATTAATCGACCCTTTTTCTGTACTTTTGATTTATAATAATACTAGAAGTAATAACAGGGGAAAAAGCCCTAGTTTAAAATAGTTTTGCGAATAGTTGAATTTATGAAACTTGGATTTAAATAAAATGGAGATAATAGGCTACGCTCGTGTTTCAACGAGGGAACAGAATTTAGATTTGCAGCTAGATGCTTTAAAAGAAGCCGGATGCAAACTTATATTTGAGGAAAAAGTATCAGGAGTAAAGGATAGACCCGAATTAGATAAAGCCCTTGCATATTTGCGAGAAGGTGATACTTTTGTTATCTGGAAGCTAGATAGATTAGGACGTTCTTTGAAAGATTTAGTTTATATAGTTGATTGTTTGCAGAAAAGAAAAGTTGCATTCAAAAGCATAGTTGATGGTATTGATACTAATAGTGCTTTAGGAAGATGTCAATTTGGAATTTTTGCTTCATTGGCTGAATATGAACGTGAAATAATAGTAGAACGAACTAGGGCTGGATTACAAGCTGCAAAAGAACGAGGGAAACTTACGGGACGACCTATAGGGTTATCGGAAGATGCAAAGAGAAAAGCTATAGCAGCAAAGCGTTTATATGAAAATCGGGATTATTCTATAGATGAAATATGTAGAATTTTACACATTGGAAGTAAGGCTACTTTGTATAGGTATTTACGTTATGAAAAAGTAAGATTGATGAATAGAAGAAATAAATAGGGCGTTACCTTTCAGGTCGGGCTTTTCGCTGCAAGTCCTCGCTACGCTGTGGGCTTTCCGCTGCAAGTCCTAACGCATTTTCCCACCACCCTTCTAAGGTATATCCAATGCTTTGCTTTTTCACCGCTTCTATGAAGCACCTACAAAGGCAAGGCATTGGATATTCGGTTTTATAGACTTCATGTTCCCTAAAGGGAATATTCCGTTTATAAAACCTTATCTCTCACACCAAATATATAAAACTTTAGGGAAACGATAATACGTTAAAAACCAGCCAATTATAAACTATTTTTAACAAAGATAATTGTCTTATTATTTGCGACATTTATAGAAAATTACTATCTTTGAGTATTGAAAATAAAGAGATAAATAAACTTTTAAAGCTGGTTTGGCTGCCAGTATAAAGAACAGCAAACAAAATTATGAAATCTACTTTTGATAAAAATGCAGAGAAGTTTGTAAACCTTATGGTTGAAAAAATTGAAAGTTTGTCTATGAATTGGCAAAAACCTTGGTTCTCTAAAGTCAACTCTAAACAGAACTTTTTACCACAAAATTTAACAGGTCGTACTTATAGTGGTGGAAACGCTTTTTTACTTTATTTTTTGTGTGAAAAATATAATTATCAAACTCCTGTTTTTTTGACATTCAATCAAGCACGAAACGAAGGTATTAATGTTCTAAAAGGTGCTGTTGCTTTTCCTGTTTATTATACATTATTTTGTGCTTATCATCGTCAGACAAATGAAAAAATTTCATATGATGAATATAACAAATTATCAGAAGAAGAACAAAAGAATACCGTTTAGCAGCTTATACAAAATATTTCCAAGTTTTTAATTTAGACCAAACAAACTTTGCGGAAAAATATCCCAATAGATGGGATATATTAAAGGCTAAATTTTCAGGAGAGGAACAGCCACAAGAAGAGAAAGAAATGTATGTAAATCCAATACTTGATGAAATGAATAAGAATCAAAATTGGGTATGTCCTATTCAAACGGTTTCTAGTGATAGTGCGTTTTATTCAATATCAAATGATAGCATTACTTTACCTTTAAAGAGCCAATTTAAGGACGGAGAAAGTTTTTATGGTACAGAATTACATGAAATGGGACATAGTACAGGTGTTAAAAATAGACTAAATCGAAAAGGATTTTATGAAAATGATAAATTCAATTATGGGCGTGAAGAACTTGTAGCAGAATTAATATCGGCTTTGTCTGGTGTATATTTGGGTATTTCTGTAACCGTCAGAGAAGAAAATGCGGCTTATTTAAAATCATGGTGCAAAGCAATAAAAGAAGAACCTAAATTTTTATTTACTGTATTGGCAGATGCTATTAAAGGTAGTAAATTCATAGCCCAGCATCTAAATATAAGGCTAGATGTGGAAGAAGTTGAAGAAGAGAAAAATACAAAGGTTGCTTAAAGGTTCCTTCCCCCCTCATTGGGGGGAGTTCTTTTTTCAAACGCCAAAAAAGAACCAAAAAGGCTTAATCGCTTCACTTTGTTACGCTCCAATAGTTTTGCTATCAGTAAACCCACCCACCCTTCTAAGGTATGTTTCTTTATCCCTTCTGCAATCCTTAGTAAAGTTCCACTACCTTTTAGGTAACTCCACTTTAGTAAGCATTGCAGAAGCGGAAACATGACGCAAATTAAAATACATTCTCACTTTGAGAATACATTTTAATGCGTCTTGTAGTCTAACCCAATAAGAACTATAGGGAAAGAAATTGATACCGTACTTTTCGGAGTTCCGGCACTGATGGGCAAACATGGCATGATGAAATGATACCGAATTATCATTCCTGGCACACCCTGCAGAACGACCTTTTGATACCAAATACAAAAAGTAGCCGGAAGCCGGACGCAAAAAATTGATACCATAAAACATTAGGGAAAAAGAACAGGAACAAAATATCATATTATATATATAAATAATATATGAATATATAATATATAAACAAACAATATATAATATGTGATTAACACGCTCCACTTCCAGAGTTCCAGAAAGAGCAACACGAAAAATCTTCTTTTCCCTAAAGTTCCTTGTGTCGTTTCTCTCTATACCTGAATACAGGAAAACGGCTGCATCATAAAAGAAAAGACACCGACACCATTCAGGAACTACCGCCCATCGGCAAAAGGATTGCATCTAATTGATACCTTTTCTGCCAGCATTGGAGAGAAACCGGGAAAGAAATTGATACCGTACTTTTCCCGGTTCTACCGGACATGGACGATAAGAGAACATTATTATGATACCAAAACTTTAGGGAAAAATAAAACTTCGGCAATCTATAAGGCTAAAACTATTTTTAACTAAAATAATTGTCCTATTATTTGCGACATTTATAGAAAATCACTATCTTTGAGTATTGAAAATAAAGAGATAAACAAACCTTTAAAGCTGGTTTGGCTGCCAGTATAAAGAACAGCAAACAAAATTATGAAACATTGCTTCTTAAATCCATTTCGTAGCCAACTGTTAGGGCTATTTTTCAGTATTAATTCATTAATCATTTTTTTATGAAAAAAGAGTTTACATTACGCTTAGACGATGCAGCCTGTGCAGAGTTAGAAAATCTAAAAAAATTATCTGGTGAAAAAACAGATGCTAAAGCTATTAGATTTGCTATTCAGAATTATGCAACTTTGAATGATAGGTATATTGAAACACAACGGCAAATAAGAACGTGGAAAGATAAATATGCAGCGTTAAATAAAGCTGTTGATGATTACTTGTCTTCTTTTGAAGCATTGAAGAAAGCTACAGATTAATAGTCAATTATTAGAAATGTGAAAGGATTAATTTATGATTTAGTAATTAACGTAAAACAAAGATATGAATAAAAGAACAATGCAAATAGATGCTATCGGTCCGGTTGAAGGAACTGAATTGATGAAATGTAAATTGTATATTGATGGTCGTGTGTGTGTCATCGGAATGTCACAGTATGACTATGAAGAGCTAATTCGTGAGAAAGTGTTTATCCGCGATGGAAAGAGTGTTGATTCTGCTGGTGTGATAAACACGACTAACACTTTCGTTGAAGAAGATTAATATTCAAAATCCAAAAGAAAGGAACAATATTATGGCATTAGACAAAGACTCTGTAAAGTTAGGTATTAGCATCCTTAAAAGATAAATACGGGAGCAAATGTAGTGAAGTATGAGAATTATGACCGTAAAACCTCATACGTAGATACAGATAAAATATTTTGTGTCGATGAAAAGTATGACAACGGGTATGAGAACGTCATCACTAACATTGAGAACATGACCGATGAACAAATGGAGTTATGGGAGGAATTGAAAGGCAAAGTTCCCAATAGCTCATTCATGGATAAACTGGAGGAAAAACATTATCCTTCTTATAAGCAGTGGATGAATGAGAAGGATAGAAATATCACTCGTATCGGGTGGTTTTGATTCAAAACAGAAAGGAGCTAAATCATGGCAAAGACAACAACATTCAAGACTCTTATTACAGGTGATATATTTCGATTTTCGGATGAAGAAACTGTTTATCTTGTATGCTACAACAAGAATTTCATTATAGGAAATAATGTGATTGAAGAGGTTGAAAGACCAAATATTAGGCAAAATATCACTCCATTTATGATGGATAGAGAAGTTGTAAAATTCCTTGATGATGAAGTTACCCATGTTTAACGTAAAACAGTACAGTAATGAACAAAAATATAATCATAAAGAAAGAGAAGCCTATCTGTCAGTTAGATGGGCTTCCGGGAGTAAAAGACGTAAGGTTGATGCGTATAGTATCAATAATACAAGTGACATTGAATCAACCATCGAACTGGGATATGCGTGTACTTCTGCCGGAGATAATGGAGCTATAAATGTTTGGAAGGATGATGCAGGAATTATTCGCGGTGAATTAATGCGGTACTGTGTAACTGTTGAAAAAAGAACGTTTACCAGCTATGCAGAAGTGGAAAAATGCGTTAGTGATTGGCTTGAAAGGATTAACCCATAACAGTACAGAAATGAAACGGAAATATTTAGCAATTGAAATTCGTGGTGAAATATTCGTTATGAATGATAATGATGAATTAGGAGGACTGATAGATAATGATGTCCCGTTTACGGTTATTGGTCATGTATGCACCGAAGAATGTAATACAACATGCTTACATTACCGTCAAGGTACGTGTCCCTGTAAAATCATGAAAGATACTTTTGGTAAAGTAATTCATGTTTTTGTGTGATTTAAAACAAGTACAGTTATGAGTAAATATAAGATTGGCGATAAATGACTATAATTTTATCGAATTGTGTTAAATGTGTCATATAATAAAAATATAGATAGAATGTTTATTGAATATAAGGTATATCGTAAGATGTCAGATTGGAAGCCTTTTATATCTAGGGATGAACTTCCTTCTTGTCAGATGATGGGAAAGAAAAAGTTTGTAGGGAAAAAAGCGAAAATAGAGGCTGTTTATAGGCTTACTGGGAAACGTTTGTCAGAAGACTATACAACAGAACAGATAAATAATTATCTTACTGTAGAGCTTTTTAATACATCTTTATGGCATAAATATAGAAAGATTTACAATGAGGTTTCTAATGAAAAGAAGTTGTTGTTGAGAATTATAATTATCAATATACATTAGTTGTGGAGCTAGAGGATAAGTCAAATCCATTATTGGATGAAGAGAAAATTATACATTTTATCTTATGTGAATTGTTTGGGACTCCTTGTGAAATGTATAAAGGATTGAAAAATCCGATAATTTCTTTACGAAAAGATTATGATAGATAAAGCAAAAACATTAGATGAATGCTTTAAGGAATTAATCCTTAAAAGAGGTTGGGCTAAAATAGTCCATATGACCGACGAACTGCATCAAGGCATAAAAGCAATTCCTTGAAGGCTCGTTGCCCGATGAATTTAAAAGAGTATATTTGCAAAGTGCTGGTTATACAATAGTACAGCCGGAGCTTTGGCGACAGGAATTATAGAAACAGGGAAAATGGATTGGAGGAACATAATAAGAAATCTGTTAGGAGTTATCATTACTATTTTTAGAATGATTCTCATAGGGTTATTTTATATAGCCAAGTTTATGTTAATATTCTTCATTCTACTTTTTTTTGGAGTATTAATCAGTCAAAATAAAAAACGATGGTAAATAGAGAAATAAAAGTTCGAAAACGTGCGGTTAAAGAAGAAAAAGAGGAAATAGACGGTGAGATAGTTAGAATTAGAAAAGGGCATCCTCGTACAAATCTTCCAGTAGAACTTCCTGAAAATCCCACATGGTTGAAACAGCCTAATGTGGTTACATTAATGGCTGGTGATTTCAAGACAGTACAGATTAGAATCTTAATTGCTGTTATAGAAAAATTACAGAATGTCATAGAATTAAGTATTCAGCATATAGATAAATATGGTACATCTATTCCATGTGAGCAATTATCCTTATTTCAAGAATATTCAGACCGTATAAGAGTAGATATTGCCTACCGGGATTTGGGTGTTAGTCCGGACCAATACAAAGAAGTAAAAAGTATGGTTCGTAAATTAATCAGTATTCCTGTAGAGTTTGACGTTAAAGATCCGATAACAGGTGAGGAAAGTTGGGCTATAACAGGTTTATTCACAAAGGCTAATATTCCTAAAACTCCTTATTCAAGAGGCTTCTCTTTAGAAATGGATAGAGAGGTAGCTAAAGTATTTATAAATGTTGATAGAGGTTTTACACGTTATATAAAAGAAATAGCTTTAAGAGCACAAAGTAGATATACAATTAGAATGTATATGTTGATTAGCTCATGGAAAGAAAAAGGTGGTTTTTCTATTTATGTGGATAGATTTAGGAAATTCTTAAAACTAGAGGATAAATACCCCGAATTTAAAGATTTGTATAAACGTGTAATACGTCCTGTTTACGATGATTTGTTTGAACAGGCTGATTGTTGGTTTGAAATGGCAGAAGTTTATCGTAATTCAGGAGATAGCCAACCCTATAAACTTAATTTCAAGGTTATTAAATCTGCATTATCAAAGAAGGAAGAAGATTTGTTAAAAGGACAAAAGAAGATGATAACGAACTTTTGTACGTTGCATTTTGCAATGCAGGACGAACATTTACAGCAGTTTATTCCACATATCACCTTGAATAATCATGCAGCAGTGTTAAATAAGATGCTTTATTTAGGCGAATATATTAGAGAGAATTGGAATAAGATTTCAAATAAAGCCGAATATTGTTTGGCGGTTTTATTAAAAGAGGTAGAAACGCTTCCCGGAATAATAGGAGAAGAAAAAGAAAATGAATAAAAGTTGGGTTTTGTCCCTATGAAGGGTATAAAAGTTGGGTTTTGTCCCTAGAAAGTTGGGTTTTGTCCCTAGAAAGTTGGGTTTTGTCCCTAGAAAGTTGGGTTTTTGTCCCTAACTTTTTATCTCTGTGCGCTGATTTTTAAGTAGTTATCTATCAATATTTTAAGGTACTACTATCACTAGCTGATTAAATAAAACTTGATAATCCTACCTAACACAAAAAAGGAATTTTTCTTATTACATAAACCCATAGAAAAGGAACTTTTCTTATTTTCTTAACACAAACTTTAGGGAAAAGAACATCCATTAACAAAAAAAAGTCCTATGTGATATAACTACTCAAACGAAAGTTGGGTTTTTGTCCCTATCTAAAAAAGCATATTTTAAAAGTTGGGTTTTGTCCCTATGCTTTTTGATATACTAAAAGGAAAGGAATTGATACCATCCTTTTTCTGGTTCCGGTACTGATGGGCGTATATAGCATGATGAAATGATACCGAATTATCCCACTCGATAGGTTCTGCAGAGCGACCTTTTGATACCAAATACAAAAAACTGCTGGAAGTCGGCCGCAAAAAATTGATACCATAAAACATTAGGGAAAAAGAAGAGAAACAAAATAGCATATTATATATATAAATAATACATGAATATATAATATATAAACAAACAATATATAATATATAAACAAACAATATATAATATGTGATTAACACGCTCCACTTCCAGAGTTCCAGAAAGAGCAACACGAAAATCTTCTTTTCCCTAAAGTTCCTTGTGTCGTTTCTCTCTATATCTGAATACATGAAAACGGCTGCATCATAAAAGAAACGATACCGACACCATTCAGGAACTATCGCCCATCAGCAAAAGGATTTCATCTAATTGATACCTTTTCTGCTAGTACTGGAGAGAAACCGGGAAAGTATTTGATACCGTACTTTTCCCGGTTCTCCCGGACATGGACGAAGAGAAAACATTTCTAATTGTATTCTTTTCCCTTTTGTTTGGCAGGGTGTTTAGAAATTTATATATTTGCGTTTGTAGAAATTAATAGCAAGATGTGTTTTTGTGTCCACAAAAACCAAATCTTGCCTGATAAATCAGGAGTTTAGCCCCCTCGCAACTTGGGGGCATATATTATTTAGTATCATAGTATGAAAGCAAATAAAAGAGATAGAATAGTGAAAGTTCGCTTAACGAATTTAGAATATGAAGAACTAACTAAAGCTTCTAAATCTAGCAAATGTATGTCAGATTATTTTAGACAGAGAGTCTTTAGGAAAGGAGTTGGTCTTATTGACCCTAAAGAATTTATTCGTTCGATGGATGAAATTTGTTTGGAAATGAAACGTATAGGAAATAATATAAATCAGTTGGCTAGGTATGTAAATATTCATAAGGAAGAAGTTAATCAAGAGGTTCTTAATGAGGTAGAAAAGAAAATGGCAGACTATGTAATTATGCAAGATAAATTGAATGTTACTTGGCGTAAGTTGATGTCAATCAAATAATATATGTATATATAATATTGATATATATAATTTTAGTGATAAAGACAGCGTTACTATTTCTTTTCCCTAAAGTTCCTTGTGTCGTTTCTCTCTATACTTGAATACAGGAAAACGGCTGCATCATAAAAGAAAAGACACCGACACCATTCAGGAACTACCGCCCATCGGCAAAAGGATTCCATCTAATTGATACCTTTTCTGCCTGCACTGGAGAGAAACTGGGAAGGTATTTGATACCGTACTTTTCCGGGTTCTGCCCGGCATGGACGATAAGAGAACATTATTATGATACCAAAAAACTTTAGGGAAAAATATTATATATATAAATAATATATGAATATATAATATTTGTATATTTATTATATGAATAAATTATATTGAAATATTCTTTTATTGAATATTTGTTTGTATATTTGCGGTGTGAAGTTATAAATATGGTAGTAGTAGTTTTAAAAGCGGCAACTTCTTTCGCTGGTATTGATTATAATGAGCGAAAGAATGAGGAAGGCAAGTGAACTTCTTGTTGCAGAAAATTTTGCTATGAATCCAGATAATTTGAAGAAGTCGGATTATATAGCTTATATGGAATCTGTCTGTAGGACTAATCCAGCGGTCAAGGCAAAACAATTTCATGCAGTGATTTCATGTAAGGGGCGTGAATATTCGGCAGAGGATTTGAAAAATGTAGCTTTGCAATATATAAATAAAATGGGTTATGGAAATAATCCTTATATGATATATTTTCATTCTGATACAGAAAATAATCATGTACATATTGTTTCTACACGAGTACAGAAGAACGGACAGAAGGTAAAAGATAATATGGAAGCTGTGCGCTCACAGAAAGTCATAAATCAAATAATGAATGTTGATTTAGCTTTGAAGGCTAAAGATAATATTTCAAAATACATGGAGTTTTCTTTTTCTACAGTGCAGCAATATAAGTTGTTACTTGAACAATCAGGATGGAAATTAAGAGAAAAGGATGGATTATTAATTTTGTATAAGGGTGGTGAAAAGCACGCTTCAATTCAATTAGAGCAGATAAAAGATAAAGCTAAACAATATACACCTGATGAAGAAAGAAGAAAACAGATAACAGCTCTTTTATTTAAATATAAGCAAGGACTTTCCTATACAGAACTTCAAACTTTGATGAAAGATAAGTTTGGTATAAATTTAGTCTTTCATACAGGAAAAGGACATACTAAACCTTATGGATATACATTAATTGATTATAGAAATAAGAGAGTTTTGAAAGGTGGGGAAGTTATGGATTTGAAGGAACTTTTAGTAGAGCCTAATAAACAAGCAAAAGTTGAACACTGTAATAGTATAATTAATCTTCTTTTGAAAGATGGAACAAAATATACAATGGATAGTTTCAAGAAATTAATGTTAGATTACGGTTATAGGTTTTCAATGAATGGCACAATATTTATAAATGGTGATGATAAGGCTTTATTGGTTCTTGATAAAAAACTGTTGAAAGAACTTAGATATAATAGCAGAGTGTATGAAGCAAATAAATTTAATGTTGCTACACTTAAAGAAGCCGAGTTGTTAAGTAGAATTTATCATGTGAAAAAAGATGATATTTTGATTCAAGAGCATATGGATAAAAAATACTGTCTATTCTGATATGATAAATAGTTATTTGGCTCATAGTTCAGATTTACATTCTACATTAAGAGAAAAAGGAATTCTTTTGTTGAAGATGATAATTTAGTTTATCTAATAGATAAAAAGAATAAAGTAATCGTAAGTACTGATGATTTAGGAATCAATATTATAAAAGATGGCTATAGTAAAGATAGGATTACTCTAGTTACTCTTGATAAGATGGAAAGAATAACTGTTGAACAAGATTCAGAACTGGCAAGGGGATTTAATCTGATTGATGCTATTTGTGATATTCTTAGCCAGCATATAAATGTACAGCAAGATAAATCTCCTAATAGGAAAAAGAAAAGAGGACAGCAACAAAATTAATAAATATAATAAGATATGATAATATTATTTGGGAATCAGAAAGGCGGTTGTGGTAAAACGACTAATTGCATACAATTTGCCAACTATCTAGTAGAAAAAGGAAAAGAAGTTCTAGTATTGGATTTAGATTTTCAGCGTTCATTATCGGATAGAAGAAAAGAAGATATTGCGACCTATGATAATGAACCTAAATATGAGGTTATACAAACCGATATATCTAATGTTGCTAAAATTATTAGTGATTTTACTAAGGTTGAGCAAGGAAATCTATTAATAGATTTGCCTGGTAAGATTGATGATGATGCTCTGGGAACTATTCTTAAAGCTGCGGATATAATAATATGCCCATTTAAATACGATAAATTTACAATGGATAGTACAGGTTTTTTTATCCAAGTGTTACAGTATTTAAATGTAAAAGCCAAAATATTCTTTTACCTAACAATATGAGAGCTGCGGTAAGATATGAAACAAAAGAACAGGTAGTTGATATTCTTAAGCAAGTTGGTTTTGTTACAGATGAAATACCAGCTTCTGTTGCTATGGAACGTATAAATACATTAACAATTAGTAATGAGTGTATTGATAAGGTGAAGAATGCTTATGATTATATCATTCAAGAAGGAGCAATAAAATAAAATATTCTTTTAATAGATATTTGTTATAAAGTTATTTATTTATTGTATATATTTGCACATGGCTGATAAATTAAGGAAAAAGCAAAATGAAGGTATTTCTAGTGTTCTGGAAATAGCTAAAATGATAAGAGGTGAAGAATTGCATGGGAGTAGTATAAATGAAGCTCCTATTCAAGAAGCTAAATATGAAGTTGAAGAGGAGAAAGAACCACTTCATGTAGAAATGGAAACAACTTCTTCGGAAGTTTTTAATTTTAATGGCTCTAGTGAAATGGATTTGACGGACTTATTAGAGTACATTAAAGGAAAAAATTATAATTGCAAGGAAGTTTTATATGTTGATACAGATGTAAAAGAGGTGTTTGGGTTGCTCAAAGCTAAAGCCAAAATACCTATTTCATCTTTAGTTTCGTTTATTTTGGAAGATTGGTTAACTAAACACCGTAGCGACATAAGTTCTTTGATTAAGCAAAAAAAGAACCGTTTTCTTTAGTACAGAAAAAGGGTCGTTTTGTGAAACATGAAACAAAAGATTTGAATTAGCCTAGTTGATAGAAGCTTCTTTTCTTTTTGTTGCTTTTATGGTATCAATTTTTTGCGGCCGGCTTCCAACTGTTTTTTGTATTTGGTATCAAAAGGTCGTTCTACAGAACGTATCGAGTGTGATAATTCGGTATCATTTCATCATGCTATATTCGCCCATCAGTGCCGGAACCCCAAAAGAATAGGTATCAGGTTCTTTAAAGTAATATTGAAAAATAAAAGAGAGTATTTATACTCTCTTTTATTTTATTATATATTATGGCTGTAATAAATTGATGGCTTTTTGAAGATTCGCTTCTAGCTCTTTTTTAGCGTTTGACATAGCATTTTCATAGTTTTTTTCTGATTGTCTAATGATTTCTATTATTACAGAATTATAATTAGCTTTTTGTGCTTCATCTTCTTCTGTATTAGAAATCAGATAAAACTTTTCACTGAATATTAAATCTATAAAAACATAGTTAGAATAAAAATTCAGCACTTGAAATAAAAGTTTTAGGCTGCCGCCTTTTCCTAATTCAAGATTTGAAATTGCATTTTGTTTACAGTTTAGCTGTTCAGCTAATTGAGCTTGGGAATATCCTACATGCTCTCGGATTTGTTTTAACCTTGTACCTAAAACTGGCAATGTAATGTTATACATATTGTTCTATTACTGTTTCTACTTCGTCGTATATTCTCTTAAAGTTCTTTTGCAGTAATTTCTCTCTATTATCTGCTGTTCCAAAGTTATATACTTTTGGCAGTTCTTTATAGGCTTCTTCTTCTTTCTTAATTTTTTTTAAATCTAAATTGGTTTTGCAATGGTACGTTGCTGTTGGAAAATTATCTTCTTGTCCGAAATCTAATGCAACTTGCCCAACTAATGTACCAGCCTGTAATGAAGAAATTTTGGATGCCGGGATAACAAAATCCATTTGTTCATTCATATTAATTGTTGTTTCGTTTCTTCTGATGGTAACACCTTCTTTTACTTGTTTAACTTTTCCAAATAGTTTTTGTAGCCAATCTAGAGTTTCAGGAGCTTTTGCTTGCCCGGATAGAGTGTTACCTATAATTGAGGTAATAGTTTTTGCAGTAGCTTTGCCGTATTGTTCTTCTAATTGCGGTAGTTCTTGTAACCCCAAACAAATTGAAACCTTATTACTACGTGCAGTAGAAAGTAGTGTTGCGAGTTGATAAAAATATAATGTGGACATTCATCTACTATGATTGAAGTAGGATAGTTACCTTTTGTATTGACTAGTCTAGTTAATCGGTTAATGATAAGTGCATTTAAAGCACTATTCATACTTTGCGTTTAGGATTGTTTGCTATGATGAGATAACTTGGGTCCGTTTTATCTGATACTTTTAAATTGAAATCATTGCCACTAAATACCCAAAAAGATTCTTTAGTGGCCAGCCTTGATAACTGTACTTTTAGACTTGCCATCTGTCCTTCTAATTGGTCCACTGCTCCTGATTTATACGCAGCTTCAAATGGGGAAACTAGTGACTTTAATTCAGGTTCGGAAAAAAGAACTTTAAATAGTACATCATATTCTTGATTAAGGAAAGCTAGTACATGCGGTAAATCTGAATATTTGCCATTCTCGTATCTAGACCAAAAATAAATAGAAGCTGCTAACAAGTTTACTGCTGATGTTTTAAAAAAATCGCTATTACCTCCGCTTCCTTTATCTCCTTTTTGTAAACTCTCATATAATGCTTCTGCAGTTTCTGTTGCATCTGCTAGGATTTCTATATATTCTCGTTTCAATGGATTTATTCTTCTACTATATTCAATATCAGAAAAATTAATGACATTGAACTTGAAATTATTTGGTATTTTCCCTAATTGCTTATTCTTTTGATAATTATAATATGCAATTTTGGCAAGTTCAGGAAATTTGAAGTCGTAAACAACTTCTGCAAATCCTTTAGCTGAATGCTGTCTTATAAAAGAATTTATAACAGAAAAATTTACCACTTCCGGGCGTTCCTATTACAAAAGTTCCACGAAAACAGTTACATATATTCAGCCATCCATTATGCCACTTTCTATTGTAGAAAAACTTCATCGGAATATTGACAGAGTATTCTGTTTCTACCTTGTTTTTAGATTGTTCAAAACTTTCATTCTCTATATTAAATCTATCTTTCATAAAGTTTGATTTAATACGTTTGGAAATGTTATCTAGAGCTGAATTTATTAATATAGCTCCAATTATTGATAGTATAATGTAAGCTATATTATACCATTCTAAACCATTTTCTCCTTTTCTTTAAAGAAAAAGCATACACTTCCAAAGAACATAATGAATCCAAAATTAAATGATTTGTTTAGTTGGGTCTAATTCTAAATCCTTTTTGAACGTGTTCCAATACAAGTAACCATTATAATAAAGAATGTAAATAACTTGCTATAAAGAATATTAGAATAGATAGGTATTTTGCCAACTTTGATAAAAAGGTGTAATATTTTCACTAAAGGGAAAATGAACAAATAGTAGAATCTCTATGCAAACTGTTATATAAATGAATGCTTGCATGAATCCATAAAGCTTTTGCAATTCTTTACTTTCTTCCATGACTTAATCGGGTATTTTAACTTTTTCAGGTTCCTCACATTGAAAAGCCTTGAAATCTTCTATAGCTAATTTCAAGTCTTCTAAAAAAATGCTATTGCAACCTTTTTCTACTGCTATCTGGTAATATGCTTCCATCGTTTGGACGGAACAAATATCTGTTCCGCATATTACGAAAGCCGGAATGTCTTCTAATAGACATTTGTGTAATAATCTTTTTTGGTCTTTCATCTTATTAATTCAAATGAAAATACCACTCTTTTGTCATAAGAGTGGTATTGTTTTTATTTTGGTATCATAATAATGTTCTCTTATCGTCCATGCCGGGCAGAACCCGGAAAAGTACGGTATCAAATTCCTTCCCGGTTTCTCTCAGTACTGGTGGAAAAGGTATCAGTTCTACTGATACTTTTCCTGTCCGAATATATTGAACCACTGCATAATTTTCACCACTGTCAGACTTATGCAGCTTATCATCAATAAACATTTTACTTCTACTTTCTTTGGTAACTGTAAATTTTCAAGGTTTTCTTTATCTCTAGGTACAGGGTAGGCAGATAGCCATAAATATGTTCCTTGTTTGGCTTCTTGTTCAAATGTAAATGGACTTTCTACAACAATTTCTTTTGCTGCTTTTCTGGGCTTTCAGAAGAAAAATCTACTCCTACGGTATAGAGTACTAAGAGTTTGAAATTTTCTGGATCACTAACAGTGGCTTCATAACGTACTTTTCCTGTATCTCCTGTAGGTGGAGTATCAGGGTCGTTGTTATCGTCTTTACTGCATCCAGATAACATAAGGCTTAAACCAATCATTACTAATGATAAATACTTTTCATATTGTTTCCTTTAAATAGTTGATAATTCGATGTGCAAATATACAATAAATAAATGGCATGGCTACAGCGTTCATTTCTATTAAATCGTTGATAATTCAATATGTATCGTTCCATTTACAGCATTATATGATACTTCCTCAATATTGGTGAACCGTCTTATTGATTCTTTCCATTCTTCTGTTTGTGGATTGTGAGGATATTGTTCTTCTAATAGACCTATCAAATTATTTATTTGTTTGTCAGATAGATAAATTTTTCTCCAACCCTTGGAACTACAGGCAAATGGATTGGTATGGAAATATTATTCACGTCATCTATGGGAATATGGATGTTTATTTCTATCATAGCCATTTCATATTAAGTACATTTTGGAAGGCTTGAATTTAACAACTTCCTTTTCTGGAACTTCTACAGGTTCTCCAGTTGCCGGATTTCTAGCTATCCGAGCTGGCTGAATAATTTTCTTGAAAGTGCCAAAATCTTTTATAGAAACATCTTTTCTCTTAGATTTTGAGATAATTCTTTGAAAAAACTATCTATTATTT
>VOFL01000014.1_pt1 | contig 37513 bp, 46 predicted proteins | sample 5384111 | NCBI WGS metagenome assembly VOFL01 (sample SAMN12384731, study PRJNA508395) | synthetic metagenome | isolation source: mock microbial community "Gut Microbiome Whole cell Mix" consisting of 8.3%...
CTTCCATCCTACGGGAACTTGTCCCATCAGGGACGTATTATGCCGGCTGGGCGACAAGTGGTCGATGCTGGTGCTGGTGACGCTGAATGCGAACGGAACGATGCGCTTTGGTGACATTCATAAAACAATAGACGATATTTCGCAACGGATGCTGACTGTTACTCTCCGTACGTTGGAGGCCGACGGGTTGGAACGGAAAGCATATGCGGAGTACCACCGAGGTGGAATATTGCCTGACGGAAATGGGACATAGTTTGATTCCACACGTCGAAGCATTGGTTGGATGGGCACTGGATCATAGGACAAAGATTTTGAACATAGAAACAAACAGATAGCGTTATGAACTTCGAACAGGTATTTTCAGACAGGAAGCGTTTCCTCGATTTGCTCTTACTGGCAGATGAGCAGGAAGATATGATAGACCGGTATCTGGGACGTGGAGATATGTTCGCTCTATATGATGAAGACAAGCTCAGGGCGGTTTGTGTGGTTACTAACGAGGGAAAGGAATTTACGAATTAAAGAATATCGCAACTTGTCCGGATAGCCAGCGTAAGGGATATGGTAAAAGCCTGATTGAATATCTGTTTCACCATTATTCGGACCGATGCTCGGTCATGTTTGTGGGAACAGGAGATACTCCACATACGCTTTTATTCTATCAATCCTGCGGATTTGTTCCTTCCCATCGTATTAAGAATTTTTTCACCGACCATTATGATCATCCTATTTATGAGAATGGCATCCGGCTCAGGGATATGGTTTATTTGAAGAGGAAAAATAAGAGACCCAGACTGCAAGAATGTTGTTTTTCTTTGCAGCCTGAACTCTTTTCAGTGTTTACATTACCTGTGATAATAGTCGATATTTTCTTTGGTCAGGAGATCGATGGGCATATAGTTGGTACAAGCCACTTCTTTCCTGAATATCAGATGATCACACAAAGTTTTGATACTATTGAATCCTTGTAATTCCGGTTGCTGTGCAATCAGGAAAGAGACAGTGCCTTCCTTCAGGCACGTTACGTTTCGCTCGAGCAAGTCGTAACCGATCAGGCTGAAATCACTTTTCCTGCGTTGTTGCAGGTATTCACCGATGATGTATACTTTTGAATTGAACGTGATGCCATGCTTGACGTCCGGATGTTCGCGGAAGAAGTCATCCAGCATCCGGCTATCTTCAATATTCAGGTCGGCGTGCAGGTTGAGTTCAAGGATGTTACAGGCAGGATGATGCTCTTGCATATATTGGCGAAATCCGATTTCGCGGCTTTCCTGCTGGTTCGAGCCGATCACTCCTTCGTGTATCTTGCGGAAAATTACGATTTCCCGGTCATTTACGGCGTGTAACATCAGCATGCGTGCTGCAAAGTATCCGCTCTGGTGTGAGTTTTGACCGAAGAAGGCAAGTGGAGGGGCGTCTTTGATTTGTGAATCAATATATATATATGTATACCCAGTTCATTTAGTGCATCGGTAAATCCTTTGGTATATTGTGGTACAGTGGGAGCAAACATTACTCCGTCCGGTTGTTCTTCGATAACGGCCTGACTGGTTGCCACAAACGAATTGTAATCGTAGGGGTCATAATGGGTGATATTTGCCGAAATATTGAAGTCGGGTATGTGGTAACCGCTTCCCGAATCCCTTTTGCACATCTGTCCAATATTCGCCTTCCAGATGTTTGGGTAGCAGACAGGCAAAAGTATATTTCTTATTGGAAGCCAACGCTGGCATACATATTAGGCTGATAGTCGAGTTGCTTTAAGATTTCTTCTACACGTTTACGGCTTGCTTCCGACACTCCGCTACGGCCATGGAGCACCCGGTCTACAGTTCCTACAGATACATTTGCCAAGCGGGCAATATCCTTAATTCTGATTCTTTCTGGCAATTTATTCATGCGTTCACCTTTATTTGTGTGAGGTTTTGTGCCCGGACACACTAATAGTTTTATTTCTATGGACACAAATATATAACAATTTTTGTAATCCTGAAAATTTACGTATCTTTGTGTCCGCACACGGAACTTGTTCGGTGTAAGTTTTATGAGTTGTTATTTCTCCTATTACCAGTTTATTATCGCTAAAAATAGGGGGTGACGATAAATTATAACTGAATAATCTAAATTGCTCGTTTCATTAAAATATTAAATTATGGGAAAGAAAGTCGTTACATTAGGCGAAATCATGCTTCGGTTGTCTCCTCCGGGAAATACCCGCTTTGTCCAGTCGGACTCTTTTGATGTGGTATATGGTGGAGGTGAGGCTAACGTGGCGGTGAGCTGTGCCAATTATGGTCACGACGCTTATTTTATAACCAAACTGCCTGGACATGAAATCGGGCAGTCGGCAGTAAATGCACTCCGTAAATACGGTGTAAAGACAGACTATATTGCGCGGGGAGGCGAACGTTAGGGAATTATTATGCAGCTATGCGTCCCAGTAAAGTGATTTACGATCGTGCCCATTCTGCCATTGCCGAGGCCGTTGCAGCGGACTTTGATTTTGACAAGATCATGGAGGGGGCCGACTGGTTCCATTGGTCTGGTATTACTCCTGCCATCTCAGACAAAGCAGCCGAATTGACCCGGCTTGCTTGTGAGGCTGCCAAGCGTCATGGAGTGACGGTGTCGGTCGACCTGAACTTTCGTAAAAAACTATGGACGAAGGAGAAGGCGCAGTCCATCATGAAACCTTTGATGAAGTATGTAGACGTATGTATTGGTAATGAGGAGGATGCGGAACTCTGTCTGGGATTTAAACCTGATGCGGATGTGGAAGGCGGACATACAGATGCAGAGGGCTATAAGGGAATTTTTCGGCAGATGATGGATGAGTTTGGGTTCAGCTATGTGATCTCGACGTTGCGAGAATCTTTCTCTGCATCACATAATGGTTGGAAAGCCATGATTTATAATGGTGAGGAATTCTATGTTTCCAGACATTACGATATCGATCCGATTATTGACCGTGTGGGAGGATTCTTTCTCTGGCGGTGTCATACACGGCCTGCTTACAAAGCGAACCCAGGGTGAGGCTCTTGAATTTGCAGTGGCAGCAAGCATACCATTAATGGTGACTTCAATCTTGTTTCTGTGGCGGAGGTCGAAGCGCTTGTCGGAGGAGATGCGAGCGGACGTGTACAAAGATAATCGTGGGTGATAGTGGGTTGTCAATCTTTAAATCGTATATATTCTTATGGCTAAATTTGATAAAATAGCTGTCTTGAACAAAATAGGTTCGACAGGTATGGTTCCTGTATTTTATCACGAAGATGTGGAAATAGCGAAGAAAGTGGTAAAAGCTTGTTATGAAGGTGGAGTTCGTGCTTTTGAGTTTACCAATCAGGGGACTTTGCCCAGGAAGTATTTGCCGGGCTTGTAAAATTTGCTGTCTGTGAATGCCCGGAGATGGCTATGGGAGTCGGATCAGTGGTTGATCCGGCTACTGCAGCCTGTATATACAATCGGGGGCTGACTTTGTGGTAGGTCCCTTGTTTAATCCGGCGATTGCTAAGATATGCAATCGCCGGCTGATCGCTATACACCGGGGTGTGGCTCGGTTTCGGAAGTGGGCTTTGCACAGGAAGCCAGTTGTGGTCTTTGTAAGATTTTTCCCGGAGAGTTGTACAGATCAAATTTTGTGAAATGCGGGATGTCTCCGACTTCTTGGTCCAAATTAATGGTGTGCGGTGGGGTAGAGCCTACCGGGAGAACCTGACAGGATGGTTTGGAGCAGGTGCATTCTGTGTCGGTATGGGATCTAAATTATTTCCGAAAGATAAGGTAGCAGCCGAAGATTGGGGATATGTTACCAAGAAATGTACCGAAGCCTTAGAATACATTGCCGAGGCAAGAAAGTAATTAAAATGGCGAATAGAGACGTTGTAAAACAGATCCCTATTCGCCATTTTAGATATTTATCTATAATATGAATGCCGTCATCCTTTTTTACCAACTTTTCAGTAAACGGGTAGCTGTGAATGATTGGCGGTGGAAGATGAATACCGGTACGGCTGCCCTACGACCAAGGCAAATAAAACGAAGATGGTGGTACTGCCATTGTGGCAAAAATCTACCAGGTATCGCAGTGAATCGGTTTCATCTTTAGTCTGCATGAACTTTGTCAGTGCAAGGATACTTTTATAAGCAAACATTCCCGGAATCATGGGCAAGAGACGGAAACAGAAAACCTCTGCCGGGCAGTGAATCGCTTTGGCAAAAGGGATGGCTAATAAACCGATGGAAACAGCTGCAAAGAATGAAGCCGTAGCAATGTCCATCGTAAACAGATGTGCATGCATCAGAAAGTAACGTAATCCGTGACCTACAGCCGCCAGGAAAGCAGAGATCAATATGGCTTTTCGTGGTGGATTCGATATAATAGCAAATCCGATAGCGGCTACGGCAGCGAATGCACCGTCGAGTACGGTGGCTGTTATAAAATCTATATTCATCATAAGGTGCTGATTCCGGTGATTAAAAGGGTCATTGAAAGGCCGATCGCTATACAGATGATAAGCAGACAGGCGTTAATAAATCTCGATGTTCCGGCCAATACATGTCCGTCGATGATGTCCATGATGGCGTTGATCAGCGGTACACCCGGAATCAGATAAAGTACGCTGGTACCTAAAGCCATATCCGGAGTGTCACCCCAGTGCATCAGATAGCCCGTACTACCGATCATGGAAGCAATGAACGACGAAATGATGAATATTGCCAGATGATTCCAGTGACGTCCCATCAGTTCGGTACGGACAAAGAATCCGGCCAAGGTGGCTACAAATACGATTCCCATGGAAATAAAGTCACCTTGGAACAGGCGGCAGAAAGATGCGTTGGCAAAGGCAACCAGAATCAATACAAGCCATTTACTTTCACGTGGTTTGCTGACAATTTCGTGATAGCGACGTTGGAGCTCGCTGAGAGACAAATGTTCGTCATATGCTTCCCAACTCAGCGTGCTGAGTGCTGAATTAATGAAGTTCAGTCCCATGGGCTTGATCTTGTTTACCGTACTGTATGAATGCGAATTGTCGGCATCGCGTAATGTCATGATGATGGTTTTCTGAAAGATTGTCATGTCACAGAAGAAGCCGAAAGATTCAGCGATTCGTGAGGTGTTTCGTACGATTCGTGATGTTTGTACGCCTACGGCCATCAGACTGGTCGAATATTCAGACAGGAATTTAGATAGTTCTTTTAGTTCTTGGTGGATGTCCATAAGGTTGGGTTAATGGTGAGTTTTCTCGTCTTGATGATGCGGTTGATAATCAGGGCAGCAATATAGGCTACGGCGAATCCGATAATGGAAAAAATAGCCGGTTCTTGCTCTTTAAATGATTTCCGGTGCATGCCCGGTGTTGTGGCGGTGTAAGTGGCGATGGTCCTGGGAGTTTCCTGTGTTGCTGTTACAGGTTCACTGACCTGGCAACTGTCGGTAGTGGAAGCTGTAGCTTCCATGGTGTTGGTTACTAACATTTCTTTTTACTTTTTCTTAAATCTGTGTGATACATACATGTTGCTTTTCCGCATTTCCGGCGTATGGGAGGAAATGTGGTTAATGTCAGTACAGTGTTTCGATTTCGGTTTAGGTTTTGAGTGGGGGAAGAGGATGTGTGAATAATGACACACCCTTGAATTGCGTCTTTTCGGGGTACAAAGGTAATTAAAAAAATCAGGGGTCAAAAGTTTTTTGAATGAAGAAAGGATTTGAATGATTTATGATGGACGAGGAACCATTGCTGATGAATATTTTTTTAATGTGGTCATGTATATATCCTATTGTTCGGGTATTCATTGATAATGTGAATCAGTAATTGAATTTCATACCGCATAGGTCTCTCAAGAACTGATTCACATGAATGATCCATTGTTTATCGTTGATTGCCCGGAAACATAGACTATTTATAAATCATCTTCCAGCGCAGTACTTTTGGCATACGCCGTACTTTTCGCTTCGAAGAAGTCCGTTTTTACCATGTTGGCATTTGAATATTGCGATACCCAATGCATGCTTTCCGGTTCCTTCCGGTTGTCTTCGTACAGAGGAGTGTAACCCAGGCTACTCAACGGAGATTACCCAGAAAGTGGATATAGTCAGAGATCATTTGTCGGTTGAGGCCCTGGATTTGGTCGCCTATTACATATTGTCCCCATGCGATTTCCTGTTTCACTCCTTCACGCATCATCTCTTCATACACTTTCACCTTGTCAGGCGTAAACAGTTCCGGTTCTTCCTTCTTCAACTCCAGAATGATGTTGCGAAATAGCCAGAGATGGGTGTTTTCATCCCGGTTGATGTAACGGATTTCCTGAGCCGATCCGGACATCTTTCCGTTACGGCTCAGATTGTAGAAAAACATAAAACCGCTGTAGAAGTAAATACCTTCAAGGATGTAATTGGCAATTAGGGTCTTCATCAAGGCAAATCCGTCACGATTTTCCTGGAATTCATTGTAGCAATTGCCGATAAACGTATTTCTCCTTAGCAGATGTTCGTCTGTTTTCCATTGATACAAAATGTCATTGCGTTCCTCCGGACTACAGATAGAGTCGAGCATATAGCTGTAGCTCTGGCTGTGTACACACTCTTGAAATGCTTGAATATGCAGGCAGAGGTTGACTTCGTTTGCCGTGATGTATTCGCTGAGTGTCGGGAGATTGTTACTCTGCAAAGAATCCAGGAAGACGAGGAAGCTCAGAATTTTATCATACGCTGTTCGTTCGGCCGGGGTCAGATGGGGATAGTCCTTGGTATCTTGTGTCAGATTGATTTCTTCAGGTATCCAGAAGTTATTCATGGCCTGACGATACCAGTCGCTTACCCATGGTATCGCATGTTATTGAAATCATTCAGATTGGTTGTATTGCCTCCGATCATCTTTCTGAAACGGGTTTCTGTATCACCTTCGGGATTGAAGAGGGCATTTTCTTTAATTTTTTGTTTCCATATCGTTTTCTTGTTTATTTGTTTATTTAAGATGCACAGCTTTCGCATTCTTCCACTTCCAATGATTTACTGCGAACGTAATATACCGTTTTACTCCACATTCCCATGCCAGTAAGTAGAGATCGAGTACTTGTCGCATGGTAAATTCATTGGTGATATACAGGTTTAGGCTTTGAGACTGGTCGATGTGCAACTGCCGGGTGCCTGCCGCACGGATACTCCATTTTGGTCGAGTGTATAGGCATCTTTATATAACCAGAAGGTTTTGTCTGACAGTGCCGGTGCCACACGTGGCAGCATGGCTCCTTTTTTCTCTTCAAGGAAGAAACGTTTCATTACAGGATCGGTACCGGCAGTGGTTCCCGCGATGATACTGGTACTGCTGGTCGGTGCAATAGCGAGAAGATAGGCGTTTCGCATACCGTTTTCCGCTACTTTGGCTGCCAGCCGATTCCATTCGGGGGAAGTATATCCCCGTTTGCCAAAGTATGCTCCCGTTTGCCAGTCGCTTCCTTCGAAGTATTCATAGCGTCCTTTTCTTTTGCCAGGTCGGCACTGGCTTCGATGGCTGCATAATTAATCTGTTCGAATACTCGGTCTACAAACCGGAGATGTTCTTCGCTTTCCCAGCGGATATTGCGTATGGCAAGTGCGTGGTGATAACCGCTTACTCCCAGTCCGATACTGCGGTAACGCTGGTTGGTGATTTGCGCAAAGGGAGTGGATAGAAATTCAGGTCGATAACATTGTCGAGCACGCACTACGGTGCTTACTTTCTCCTTTATCTGTTCTTCGTCCTCCAATGGGAGATGCCCCAGCGAGAGGCTGGCAAGATTGCAAACTACAAAGTCGCCGGGCCGTACCGTCTTCACCACTACTGTGTCACCCTCTTCCGTACGTATCTCGGTGGATACCGTTTCGATAGCTGCCATATTTTGTGCTATTTCCGTACAAAGATTCGAACAGTAAATGATGCCCCGGTGAGCATTGGGGTTGGCCCGGTTCACTGTGTCACGGTTGAAGGTGAAGGGAGTACCTGTTTCGACTGCCGATCGCAACACCAATCTGACAATGTCTTTAATGCTTATACTTCTTTTGGAAAGTCGGGTATCGTTTACACAGTCATGGTATCTCTTTTCCCATTCTTCTCCGTAATAATCTTCTAGGCAATACCCTTTGATTGTCATAATCTCGTTAGGGCAGAATAAGTACCATGGTTGGTTAAGGTCTTCCTTAGCCATTTTCCAAAACAGGTCCGGATAACATACCGAAGGAAAAATATCGTGAGCTTTCATCCGGTCATCTCCGTTGTTGGTCCGCAATTGTAAGAATTCCGGCAGGTCTTTGTGCCATACATCCAGATAGACAGCGACGGCACCTTGACGCATACCCAACTGATCAACAGCTACAGCCGTATCGTTCACAAGCTTCATCCATCGAATTACTCCTCCTGCTACACCTTTAAAACCCCGTATATTTCCTCCTGCCGCACGTACTTTGCCAAAGTACATTCCCATCACCGCCACCAAATTTGCTTACCATGGCAAAGTTATCGATACTGCGGTAGATACCTTCTAAACTGTCGGGTACCGTATCGATGAAACAACTTGAAAGTTGATGATAAGGTTTCCGGGCATTCGAGAGGGTAGGAGTGGCCATTGTCACCTCAAAACGACTTAGTAAGTCGTAGAATTTTTCACCCAAGTCATCCGATCTTTCTGTTCGGGCATAGCCAGATGGAGGGCGATACCCAGATACATTTCTTGTACGGACTCTGCCGGTTCATGGAGTCGGGTACGGATCAAGTAGCGTTTGACAAGCAGATCCAGTCCGGAATAATTAAATAGTTTGTCCCTGTCAGGGCAGATAAATCCGGCTGCTTCTTCAATCTCCTGTTGCGAGTAGGCCGCCAGTATGTAACTACCGTATAGTCCTTCTTCCGTCAGATAGCGCAGTTTGTCGTAAAACGAACGGATGCCTGCCGATGCCGCCTGCTTTTCCAGTTTCTTCGATAGTTGGAAATTGAGTAGACGGGCCGCGATAAACTCCCAGTCAGGTGCTTCCTGAGTGGTCAGTTCCGGCAGCCTTAATCAATGCTGCCAAACGTTCGGAATGTGGCATTTCCTGTTTGCAAAACCCTGAAAATTTTTCATAGAGTACAACGAGACTGTATTCGTGGGTGGTGAAGTCTGTCTGAATCTCTTTCAGGACATCCATCACAGTTCCGTCTCCTAATTCATTTATTATGCTGTTGAGTGCTTTTCTGCGTTCAGTCCGTTGCCAGCGGTAGAGTATGTAATTTTGGCCTCGGCATAAAGCCGTGTTCCATCAGGCTTTGCTCCACTTTGTCCTGTATCTGTTCGACACTACGGTTTGCGGTATCTTTCCCGACAAAATTCTCCACCTCTTCTACCACCGAATAGATGATTTCGTTACTTACTGCCCTGTACTGGCAAAACTTTTTCGTATGGCGACGGCAATTTTCTCCCTGTCATAGGGTTCCGTCGTTCCGTTCCTCTTGGTTATTTCCATGAGTTATGTTCTAACTAAATATTTATAGAATCTTTTCGTACCGTTTCCCTAATCCCACGAGTGGAAACAGCCTTTGATAAGCGGCAGGTCTTCTGACTGACTCCTTGTTTCCGACGCCTTCGGTGACTCCTTATCTATTTACAAAAAGGTATCCCAGTGGCAACAGTTGTTATCGGAAATTCAGACGGGCTTCACAGCAGCAGGACTGTCAGGATTTACACCGATTCCCTTTTAATCCGGATAGAGGAATGACTATTCGGAACCGATCAGAACAAAGATAATAGAATTTGGAATGGTTGTGCAGAGAGTGTGTTTTAAAAACAACAACTATTCATAAAAGAGCGGGTGTATTGTTGACTTGTAAAGAGATGCAGACAAATACATCTTTCGTTGCCGGATGGGCGGATGAAAGATGCGTCTGCATTTTGGATAATCTATTCTTATTCTTCCGGAACGTAGATGATTTCCCCAATATCAGTTCATAGGCGATACCTACTTTCTTTCCTTTTTTACCGCTTTTCTGCGTCTTCCGGTAACGGTTGATTTCTGTCCCTCTTTGGTAATAATTTCCATGTTTTTGAGTGTTATTAGCGGTGATGTTTTCATCTTTTTAATCAGCGCTAACGCTTTTAAAGCCTATGCTGCCTATCACGCTATAACGCACCGGTAGGCGTAAATTAGGATCATTTCCAACCTTAAAAACACGACCCCATCTTTTTAAGCTTATTGGAAGCGTTTAATTCATAGCTTAAAATGGAAGCGTTAGAAAAGCTCTGGGATTTCTAAGTTAATGGTTTCAATTTCTAATTTTAAGTCTTTGTATTCTTTAAGGTAAACTTCTTTAATCTCTGCTTTAAGTACGTATTGAATCTAGGGCGAACAATGCGTTTAAACAGATAAAAAAAAGGATTAAAATTTTCAAAACCCGTTATCCACTTTTTCTACAAATTTTTCTGAGATTTTATCATAGACATTCCCTCCGCAATTGATTTTCAAGCACAAACCGCTCAAGCCTTTTTCTACGCCTAAAACCCTCCCAGTGCCAAAAATCTTATGCCTAATCAAGTCCCCCACTTTAATGGGCGCGTCTTTTTGATGATCCTGTTTAGGGGGGTTGTCTTGATTGAGCAACTGGGCTTATCTAAAAACACAGAGGGCGAGCAAGAAATTTTCTCCCAAAATACGAACGCTCTTTCACATAAAGAGAGCTGCAATTATTTCTTTAGCCCTAGTGATCGCTACGTAAAAAGCGCCTTCTTCTTCTAAATCGCTTTCCTGATTGAACCCCTATGCGGGAAAAACCGCTTTCTCTAACCCGATCACAAACACATTTAAACTCTAATCCCTTACTCATATGCACGCTCATGCAACTCACTTTTTTTGCGTTTTCTGTATTATGGGCATCCAGCACGCTTTCATTCAAAAATCCAGTAAAGAATGCGTGGGGTTAGTTTTAAAATATTCTTTCACTAAGGTTAAAAGCTCTTTAACAAAGCCTCTCTTTCTTCGTAATTATGTTTCTTTTCATAGCTTTTTAAAAGGTTAGTCTCTTCTAAAAACCGAGAGCAAAACTTCCTCTACTGAAATTTCAAATCCTCAAACGCCCTATCATAGCGATAAATTGTTTCAAAGCATATTCGTTTTAGGGTTTAATTTGTCTTTAAACGCCCCAAGTTTTAGCGTATCTCTAAATTCAAACATAACTCATCTAAAGAGAAAAAATCCATTCTTGAGTGATCTTGCCAAGGCCTCTGGGGCTTGTTTAAAACAGCGCTTAATAAAAAGCGATCGTCTTTTTAGCCACTAAATGCATGAACGCCAAAGCGTCTTTAATCTCGGCTCTTTCATAGAAACTCAAGCGCCCCAATGAGCCTATAAGGGATATTCAAAGCGTTCAAGCTCTCTTCAATGCTGCGGCTAAGCCCGTTTAAGCGATACAAAATAGCGATATTTTCTAAATTCTCGCCGCTTCTTTAAAGGGCTTTGATTTGATAAGCCACATCCAGGCTCTCTTCTTTTTGCGTCAAATATTCTTTACAAACCACGCTTTTATGCGAGCCTTTGAAACTTTGAAGCGTTTTAATATGGCGGTGTTGGTTGTGGCTGATGAGAGAATTAGCGCACGCTAAAATTTCAGCGCTAGAGCGGTAGTTGGTCTCTAATTTCACTATTTTAGCCCCTTTAAAATGCTTGGAAAAATTTAAAATGTTAGAAATATCAGCCCCCCTAAACCCATAAATGCTCTGATCGTCATCGCCCACCACGCACAAATTATGGTGCGTGAAACTCAATTTTTTTAAAAACTCCAATTGCAAGGCGTTCGTGTCTTGATACTCATCTACCATAATGTAGTGGTAGCGCTCGCTAGTCTCTTTGGCGATGGTTTCATTATCTTGTAAAATCTTAAGGCTTAAAAAAAGCAAATCGTCAAAATCCACTAAATTGTCTTTTTTGAGCGCGTTTTGATAAAGCTCATACGCTTTATAGCATTCGCTATCTTGCATGCTCAAATCCATCATGCCGTTTTTGATTTGAAAATACTGGCTCTAAAGTTTGAAATTTTGAGCTGTTTGCACAGCGTTTTGACTTCATCGCTATCTAATACCGAAAAATCGCATGCCCTTTTAAAAGATTCATGTGTTGCCTTAAAACAGCAAACCAAAACGATGGAAAGTGCAAAGCAAGGGGGGATAAGGGCTTGGTTTTCAACAATTTCAAAGCCCTTTCTTGCATTTCTTTACTCGCTTTATTGGTGAAAGTGAGCGTTAAAGTGTTCTCGCTAGGCACGCCACAAACGCCAATCAAATACGCTAAACGGCTCGTTAAAGTCTTAGTCTTACCGCTCCCATCTCCCGCTAAAATGAGCAATGGCCCTTGAATGGGGCTTTCAGCGATTTTTTGCGCTCCGTTTAAATGGTCTAAAATGCTTTTTCAAAATCCATCATTCTAAAACTCGCGCTTCTTTTTCTTGGTCCAAACGCTCTTTTAAAGGTTCGCATCAATTTCAAAATCAAAATAAGGCGAAGAAAAATCAGAGGTTTTAATGGCTAAAAAATGGTTTAGCGCTGATTTCAAGTCCCCTTTTCTTTGATACAACAACCCTAAAGCGTAACGGATATTTTCATTATTCGGATCGTCTAGTTTCCCAAGCTCTAGCCATAAAGCCGCACTATCGTAATTATTCTGCGCGATATAAGTCAAACCCGCTAGGATTTTTAAGTGCGTCTCATTATCCTTAAGCCCGCTAATTAAGTTTTGATACAACGCACTCGCTTTTTCATACTGGCCTTGAAACAAACTCACTAGCGCTAAATTTTCCAACCAATCGTTAGGGGCTTCTCCTCTTCTAAACTGGCGATTTTTGCTCTAGTAATCTTTCTTGATGATCTAAATCATTGACCATAAATCCCATGTAAGTGTAGAAATGGCGCCTAAAATGGGCCCTTGCATGGTTTGATCCCAACTGATTTTATGCAGATCTAAAAGGGTGTAAATGCTTAAAGTGTGGCGGATACTCGCATCGTAATACGAAACGATTTCATAAAAATATTAGAGATGAGATCTTTAGGGAGCATTTTTTTAAATTCCCAAAGGATTGCACCATCAATTTTTATCCTTGCTCTCTTTAGCGAACGCCGCTTCTAGCGCATAATAAAGGGAGTTTTTAGGGGCGTTTTAAGCCAGTCCATATCCCAATTGGTGCGGTAATTCAAATAAGCGATGAGCGAAGAAGGTAAAGCTTTTGCGTGGGGCTAGAAAAATCCTGACTATAAAAATTCTCGGTGATTTCTCTTAAAAACTCCGTGGTGTCTTCGTGGGTGAAATGCGAAGCTAAAATTGCAAAAACCAGCTCAAATAATCCTAAGTTTAAATGGAAAGCCCTTAAAAAATGGAAATAGGCTTTATGGTAATTTTCCAATTGCGCATAAATCAAGCCCGTATTATAATGGAGGAGTGCGTTATTGGGGCTGTTTTTAAAGACAAATCAAAAAAGAGCTTTTTAAGCGCTTGTTTTCTAACGCTTTCAACCCTTGAGCGCGTTTTTATCCGCTATCGCCATCAAACGCCCCCTTTTAAAAGCAAGGCTTGCCCCTAAATCCTTTTGTGCATCAGAGTCTAAAAACAGCCCTCTTCAATCACGCCTAAGGTTTCTTTAGAGTCTAAAACCTTAAAAGGAGCATAATAAAGAGCAAGCGGTAGATAAAATCCCTTTGCGCTTCAAAATATTGCGTGTTCCAAAAACGCTCTTTGGCTCTTTCTTTGTCTAAAAAACAGGGTTTATCGTGGGCTTGATGGGGTAAAGAGTTGGCTAATAGCGTGTCTCTTTGGTGTGGCTGGCTAATTTTAAGGCTTCGCTCGCTTTAAGGGTGTCGCCTTTTTCAAACTCACCAATTCCAAAGCCATCAAAGCGTTTAAATCTTTAGGGTAGTTGTGCAAATAATGCTGCAAATGCTCCAAAGCCTGCTTGTAATGGCCCAAACGCGCCTGCAAAAGCCCTAAAGCAAGCTCATCTTGGGCGTTTGCGCTTTTTTGTAATTGCTCGTAAGCGTTCGTTTCATCTTTAAACATCAAAAACAATTTAGACGCTAAGCGCGTATTAGGCTTTAAAAAGGCGTTGGAATTAGGGTGCATTAAGGGCGAAAGGGCTTCAAAATACTCCCCGGCGTAATAGGATTTGGCGCATAATAGGAATAAAAGACTTTTATAGTCTTTATACAAAGTGTCTCTCGCAATTTTAGATAATGATAATACAAATCTTTCATCTTGCAAATGATAGCGCTCACTAACGCATCAATCAGCTCACGCTCGCATTTTCTTTAGAAGCGATGCTAGAATCAAACAAATCCAACGCCCCATTAAAATCCTTTTCCTTAAACTTAATCACCCTAAATTATGGCTCGCAATCCCTTGCGAAAAAAGCGGCTTTGTCAAACAAATGCAAAGCTTCATCTTTTGCCCTTGCTCATACAAAAGGCTCGCTTTTTCATGATCGCATCCACTTGATTTTCATCGTTTCGTTTGAGGTCCTTGCCGATTAGATCGGATAAGTCTAAATTCTCTATTTGCCTTTCGGCTTCTGTGTTGTTAGCGTTGTTGGTGTTATTAGGCGTTTCGTTATTGGTGGCGATGGTATTAGTTTGTAAAGAAGTTTGTTTATTTTCTTTTTATGCCCTAGTAACAAACTCAAAGCCACAATGAGCACAATGAGCAAAAGCAATGCTCAAAGCGCGATATAAAGCTTTTTTTATTGTGTAAAATCTGTTTAAAAACTCTTTAGAGCTTTTGATTTTACTAATCGTCTGCTCAAAGCCTGCTTCAAGAGGGGATTTTAGAATGAATGCCCTTTAGGGGTTTCTTTTCGTTTTATTTTCGCCCCTTTTTCTCTAATGAATTTTGCTCTTCATTCAGCACAAACTAGCCTTAAAGGTATTTTTCTAATGCCTTAGGAATGTGGATGCTCCCATCCGCTTGCTGGTGGTTTTCCATTAAAGCGACCATCGTCCTGCCTACCGCCAAAGAAGAGCCGTTTAAGGTGTGCGCTAATTGGTTTTTGATTTTCTTTGAAGCGGATTTTGGCGCGCCTGGCTTGAAAATCCTCGTGTTGGACACCGAGCTGATTTCTCTGTAGCAATTTGCCCGGGCAACCACACTTCAATATCTATCGTGTTGCTAGCTAAAACCTAAATCCCCGCTGCACAAGTGCACAAACCGGTGCGGCAATTCCAAAGCCTTTAAAATTTCGCTCGCGCTCTCTAGCATATGCTCTTGCATAACATCGCTTTCTTTAGGGTGCGTGATAGCCACTAATTCTACTTTATCAAATTGGTGCTGTCTTATCATCCCCCTTGTGTCCTTGCCCGCGCTCCCTGCTTCGCTCCTGAAACAAGGCGTGTGCGCGGTCATTTTAATGGGGAGGTTTTCAACGCTAATGATCGTGTCGTTGTAGAGATTAGTGAGCGTTACTTCAGCGGTGGGGATCAGATACAAATTTTCATTTTCTATTTTGAAAACATCTTCTTTGAATTTGGGTAATTGCCCGGTCCCAAAAAGCATTTTTTCATTCACTAACGCCGGCGTGTAGATGATTTCAAAGCCATTTTTTTCATTAAAATCCAGCATTAAATGAATGAGCGCGCGATAAATTTTAGCCCCAAAACCCCTGATGACCGAAAAACGGCTTTTGGCGAGTTTCACGCCGCTTTCAAAATCAATCCAGCCGTTTTGTTGAGCGAGTTCAAAATGCTCTTTGGGTTTGAAAGTGAAAACCCTTGGGGTTAAGATTTTTTTAATTTCTATGTTGTCTTCTTCATTCGTGCCTAAAGGGGTTTTTTCATCCACTAGATTGGGGATTATGGAAAGCTTCAAATCAATTTGTTGCTCCAAGTCGCCCACGATTTTGGAAAGGTCATTCAATTTTATTTTATTGTTTTCTAGCACTTTTTGAGCTAGCTTGTATCCACTTTTGAGCCATCTTAATACCAAATTCTTTAGAATCCTTGTTTTGAAAGGCTTGCGAGCCTGCTAATTCAATGAGTCGCTTTTTATAATGCGTTATGACGTCAGCGCAAACGCTCTAATTCATCATCCATCGCATTATTACGCTTTTTAAAGAAAGAGCCACCTTGTCAAAATCTTGCAATAAAGTTTTCTATCAATCATTCAACCTCTTTAATCGTTCTAAAATGCCACAATTTAGCCCATTCGTCTATATCGTTTTATCTATTTGAGCGTTCAAAGCCCCCATTTTACCTCTAAGATCTTCAATAAGCCATTAGGCAAGGCCACAAAACTATCCCATAAAATTTCCACAAAAATTCGTTTTTTGATCTTTCTTTCTACAATGATCTGGCGATACGCTCCGATCCTATTAGCCCTAACCACCACGCAAGAAGCGCAAAAGCGCATCTGGCACAAAAGCCGCCATCTTTCATTGGATTCAAGGTGGCCACGCTGCTTAAAAGCACCACATCCACGCCCTGATTTTAGCCTGAACCCATATTTCATCAAAATGCGCTTCAAAGCCAAACAAAGGGGCGATTCAAGCCGTCTCTTTCAAAGACTAACAATTCTTTAAAAGCACTTTTTCGTTGTCAAAAAACTCTCTTCATCCCAATGAGGATAGGGAATTAAGCGTTGTTGCGTGTAATACTTCACGCTTTCTTTAGAAATGAGGGCGATTTTTTATAGATTTTAGAATGTTCTTTCTAAAAGCACCGGGGCTGAAACGATCAAATCTAATTCTTCGCATTTTGCGATAAAAACTCAACCGCTCATGCAGGACTGATCGCTGATTTCATTCACATCCAATCCCATGTTATGGTGGAAAAAGGGTTGATCACGTATTCAGGCAACACGATCACGCTTTTCTTGGGTATAGAGTTGAATAAGGATTGCATGAATTTTCTTTAAAAGATTCTAATTGCAAAGCAAACACTCGCATCTTTAAGCCTTTTGGTCTGGCGTTTGGAGTTTTCATCTCTAAATAAGCGTTTTCTAAAAGCTTTTGAGCCAAAAACAACTCTTACATGGCCGTTTATACAAATCCATCCGTCTTTTAAGGATAAATTGGGATCATTCAAGCGATCTATGGCTCGCTCTAGGAATGAACATCTCTTCAAAACTTTTTAGGGGCGTTTTAGTATTTTTAGTGTTTTTGGGGGATTTTTCGGTTTCAAATAATTCATCTTGCATAACATTCCTTTAGTTTTTTTAACAAACATGGTCGTTGAAATTTGAGCGATAGAATCTTCAGTCCTTAAAATCTCAAACCCTGCGTTTCTTAATTCATCTTCAAACCTCTAAACTCAAAACCCACTCAATGGATTGCGGTAAATAAGATAAGCACCATAATTCTTACTGATAGCCACACTCCACTAAAGGCAAAACCTTATTCGTGTAAAACCCTGACTTTTATCCAGCCATGTGGGGTTGTCTTTTTTAAAATTCTAGCACTTTGCCTTTGGTGTGCGGCGTCAGCGTGGAGAGCAGCAGCTTACTGCCCACGTCCAGCCCGTCACGGCTGAAAACGCCCGGCAGGGTTTTAATGGTCAGGCCATCAAGCTGATACGCATCCCAGTATGTCCCGGCATCAAAGGAAGGCTGGTTTTCCAGACGACCATGATACAGGCCGCAGCGACGGGCGCTGTCGACTTTATTGAGCGGGGCGTACGCTTCCAGCATCTGCTCTGCGCTTCGCACGCCGCTGCGGTTCTCACCGACCACGAAAATATCGCACCCGACCGGCAGCAGAGAGAGCAGATTCATCAGCTGGAACTGCGCTTCCGGTTTGTTCTTCGGCCAGTAGTAGATCAGCGTGTCGCAGTCAGCAACATCACTCTGTTCCGCCACCAGGCTAAAGCGTGCGCGCTCGCCCATCTGGCGGCTCAGCACCTGCCAGTGGTGGTAGTATTGGGTATGGGCACGGCTTTCAGCACAGTCGAAACGCGCGGGCAGGTCATCCTGCATATCTCCGGCAAACAGAATACGGCTTTCTTCGAAATCATCACTGTGACGCAGCAAGACTTCACTTGCCGGGGTAAATGCAGACATGAATTGTTCCTCAATAAACTCAGGCGGGGATTATAGTAGGTAGATGGCGCACTTTCGACACATTTGCTATATTTGCGCGCCTGAGAGACAGGAGTTTTCGCTATGACATCCCGACGTGACTGGCAGTTGCAGCAGCTGGGTATCACCCAGTGGGCCTTGCGTCGCCCGACGGCGTTGCAGGGTGAAATCGCCATCGCCATCCCTGCGCATGTGCGTCTGGTGATGGTGGCGGAAGAACTGCCTGCCCTGAATGATGCCCTGATTGGTGATGTCCTTCGCAGCCTGAAGCTGACGGCCGACCAGGTTTTACAGCTGACGCCGGACAGGGTCGCCATGCTTCCTCCTGACAGCCATTGCAACTGCTGGCGAATGGGCGAGACAAACGACATATCCCTTTCCGGGAGCCAGATCAGCTCCCCCGTGCTGGAAGAGCTGAAAGCCAACCCAAAAGCGCGAAGCGCGCTATGGCAACAAATCTGCGAATATGAACACGATTTCTTCCCTCACGACGCCTGATCTGCCTGCGGCGTATGCGATTGAAACACGCGCCCATGCGTTTCCGTGGAGCGAAAAGACACTCGCCAGCAATCAGGGCGAACGGTATCTGAATTACCGCCTGGACGTTGACGGCACCCTGGCCGCATTTGCGATAACCCAGGTCGTTCTGGATGAGGCCACGCTGTTTAATATCGCGGTGGATCCCGTTTCAGCGCCGTGGGCTGGGAAGAGAACTGCTTACGCATCTCATTCGTGAGCTCGAAACCCGTGACGTTTTCACCCTGTGGCTGGAGGTGCGCGCGTCAAATGTCGCCGCCATCGCGCTCTATGAAAGCTTAGGCTTTAACGAGGCGACAATTCGCCGTAACTACTACCCGACCGCAGAGGGACGTGAAGACGCCATTATTATGGCTCTGCCGATTGGATAACGAAAAATAAGGTTGTAACGATGAAATGGGACTGGATTTTCTTTGACGCCGACGAAACGCTCTTTACGTTCGATTCGTTCGGTGGTCTACAGCGGATGTTTTTGGACTATAGCGTGACCTTCACCGCTGAAGATTTTCAGGACTATCAGGCGGTGAATAAACCGCTGTGGGTGGATTACCAGAACGGTGCCATCACCGCGTTACAACTGCAGCACCAGCGTTTCGATGTCTGGGCCGAACGGTTAAATGTAAGTCCAGGCGCGTTAAACGAGGCATTCCTCAATGCGATGGCCGATATCTGCGCCCCGCTGCCGGGGCGGTTTCCCTGCTTGATTCGCTGAAAGGCAAGGTCAAACTGGGGATCATCACCAACGGTTTTACCGCGCTGCAGCAGATTCGCCTTGAGCGCACGGGCCTGCGCGATCATTTCGACGCGCTGGTGATCTCAGAAGAGGTGGGCGTGCCGAAGCCGGATCCGCGTATTTTTGATTATGCACTGGCGCAAGCCGGCAACCCCGATCGCGACCGTGTGCTGATGGTGGGTGATACCGCGGAGTCGGATATTCTGGGCGGCATCAATTCTGGTCTGTCGACCGTCTGGTTGAATGCGCATGGCCGCATGAAGCCAGAAGGTATTGAGCCAACCTGGACCGTAACGTCGTTGAACGAACTGGAGCAGCTCCTGTGTAAACAATGATTGCCTGCCCCCATTGATGGGTAAAATAGCCGCATTTTCGTATTCCATGATGCGCGGCCTGCTGTCGCGCTTATATAAGAAGATTTGATTATGACGTTGTCTCCTTATCTGCAAGAGGTGGCCAAACGCCGCACTTTTGCCATTATCTCGCACCCGGATGCCGGTAAAACCACCATCACCGAGAAGGTGCTGCTTTTCGGACAGGCCATCCAGACCGCCGGTACCGTAAAGGGCCGTGGCTCCAGCCAGCACGCAAAATCTGACTGGATGGAGATGGAAAAACAGCGTGGTATTTCGATTACCACCTCCGTGATGCAGTTCCCGTATCACGACTGCACAGTGAACCTGCTGGACACCCCAGGCCACGAAGACTTCTCCGAAGATACCGTACGCTGACGGCGGTGGACTGCTGCCTGATGGTGATCGACGCCGCAAAAGGTGTAGAAGACCGTACCCGTAAGCTGATGGAAGTGACCCGTCTGCGCGATACGCCAATCCTCACCTTTATGAACAAACTCGACCGTGACATCCGTGATCCGATGGAGCTGATGGATGAAGTGGAAAACGAGCTGAAGATTGCCTGTGCGCCCATCACCTGGCCAATTGGCTGCGGTAAGCTGTTTAAAGGTGTTTACCACCTTTATAAAGACGAAACCTATCTGTATCAGACAGGTAAAGGCCACACCATTCAGGAAGTGCGCATCGTGAAAGGTCTGGATAACCCGGATCTGGACGCCGCGGTGGGTGACGAGCTGGCTGCACAGCTGCGTGACGAGCTGGAGCTGGTGAAAGGCGCATCTCATGAGTTCGATAAAGAGCTGTTCCTGAGCGGCGAAATTACCCCGGTCTTCTTTGGTACCGCTCTGGGTAACTTCGGCGTCGACCATATGCTCGACGGTCTGGTGGAGTGGGCGCCGCAGCCGATGCCACGTAAAACCGACACCCGCGAAGTGGAAGCGAGAAGAGAAGTTCACCGGCTTCGTCTTTAAAATTCAGGCCAATATGGACCCGAAACACCGTGACCGCGTGGCCTTTATGCGCGTGGTGTCCGGCAAGTATGAAAAGGGTATGAAGCTGCGTCAGGTGCGTATCGGTAAAGATGTGGTGATCTCCGACGCGCTGACCTTCATGGCGGGCGACCGTTCGCACGTGGAAGAAGCGTATCCGGGTGACATCATCGGTCTGCATAACCATGGCACCATCCAGATCGGTGATACCTTCACGCAGGGCGAAATGATGAAGTTCACCGGGATTCCGAACTTCGCGCCAGAGCTGTTCCGCCGCATTCGCCTGAAAGATCCGCTGAAGCAGAAACAGTTGCTGAAAGGGCTGGTGCAGCTTTCCGAAGAGGGTGCTGTGCAGGTCTTCCGTCCAATCGCGAATAACGATCTGATCGTGGGTGCGGTGGGTGTGCTGCAGTTCGACGTGGTGGTTGCGCGTCTGAAGAGCGAATACAACGTGGAAGCGATTTACGAATCGGTCAACGTGGCGACCGCGCGCTGGGTTGAATGTGCTGACGTGAAGAAATTCGAGGAGTTCAAGCGTAAGAACGAAGTTCAGCTGGCGCTGGATGGCGGTGATAATCTGACCTATATCGCCCCAACCATGGTTAACCTGAATCTGACGCAGGAACGTTATCCTGACGTACAGTTCCGCAAAACGCGCGAACACTAATCCCTCTCAGAGCACGGCAGCCGCCGTGCTCTTCTTATTCCTGTCTTATTAGTCCCTTGCGGAATGTTCTTAATTCATCGCATTTTAGCGCTTTTGCTCGTTTTTGCCCGAAACTGAAAGCACCTCTGTGAGAGTGATCTATATTTAACTCAGTGTTTAGCTCCGGTGTGGATGAATAAACTGTTCAATGCATGACTTTAGGTTCTCCATTTTGCCCGTGTGTCTATTCGCAATATATAAAACTACTAAGGAAGTATGTAGCCCGAATAACGGGCAAAACACAGGAATACATCGATGAATATGACAAGACTGAAGATTTCTAAAACTCTGCTGGCGGTGACATTGGGTAGCGTTCTGGTAAGCGGCTCCGCTCTGGCGGAATCCAGCACCATGGATAAAGCGCAAAACACCGCTAATACCGCAGGGGAAAAAATCGATAGCTCTATGAATAAAGTCGGTAATTTCATGGATGACAGCTCAATCACAGCAAAAGTGAAAGCCGCGCTGGTAGATGATGAAGCTATCAAGAGCACCGATATTTCCGTAAAAACCGAGCAAAAAGTCGTCACCCTGAGCGGCTTTGTTGAAAGCCAGGCCCAGGCCGAACAGGCCGTAAAAGTGGCGAAGGGTGTTGAAGGCGTTGCGTCTGTAAGTGACAAACTGCACGTCCGTGACAGCAAAAACGCGTCGGTGAAAGGCTATGCAGGCGATGCCGCTACGACCAGCGAAATCAAAGCTAAACTGTTAGCTGACGACATCGTGCCATCGCGTAAAGTCAAAGTGGAAACCACCGACGGTGTGGTTCAGCTTTCCGGTACGGTAGATTCTCAGGCGCAAATTGACCGCGCCGAATCCATTGCGAAAGCGATTGATGGTGTGAAAAGCGTTAAAACGATCTGAAAACGAAGTAAACCTGCACGATTCGCCCGACAGGCCAGCCCTGCGGGCGAAATAAAATGACTCTGGAAAAACGCCGGTGAGTGACCTGAGCGCTCATATTTAGCGGCCGACATTAACTATGGTAAAGGAGGGCTTATGTTTCGTTGGGGCATTATATTTCTGGTTATCGCGTTAATTGCCGCCGCTTTGGGCTTTGGCGGACTGGCGGGTACAGCGGCCTGGGCAGCTAAAATTGTCTTCGTTGTCGGTATCATCCTGTTCTGGTGAGCCTGTTTACGGGACGCAGACGTCCGTAGCAAACGCAATATTCCTTAAACAAAAAAAGCCAGTCGTGATGACTTGCTTTTCTTATTTGCGTTGTTGGTCGGGTGCGTTACTGTGGAGAGAGAAAATAATCAAAACAGGAAAGCAGAGGTGGGGCAACGAATTCCCGTTACGCTCGGCAATATTGCGCCGCTGACGTTAAAACCGTTTCGTGCTGGTCAACTTGCGCTGGTTTGCGAGGGGGGTGGGCAGCGCGGCATTTTTACCGCCGGCGTGCTGGATGAATTTATGCGCGCGCAATTCAACCCGTTTGACCTTTACTTCGGCACGTCTGCCGGGGCGCAGAACCTGTCTGCCTATGTCTGTAACCAGCCTGGCTACGCGCGAAAAGTCATTATGCGCTACACCACGGCGAAAGAATTTTTTAACCCGGTGCGCTTCGTGCGGGGCGGCAACCTGATCGATCTCGACTGGCTGCTGGAATCCACCTCCAGCCAGATGCCGCTGGCGATGGATACCGCCGCACGCCTGTTTGATAGCGGCAAAGCGTTCTGGATGTGCGCCAGCCGGGCGATGATTATTCCCGGGCTATTTCTCTCCGCAAAGAGAACTGGCTGGATATCATCCGTGCCTCCAGCGCCATTCCCGGCTTTTATCGGACCGGCGCGCTGCTGGACGGCATCAGCTATCTCGACGGCGGCATCAGTGACGCGGTGCCGGTGCAGGAAGCGGCCCGGCGGGGGGCGAAAACCATTGTGGTGATCCGCACTGTGCCGTCGCAAATGTACTACACGCCGCAGTGGTTTAAACGGATGGAGCGCTGGCTGGGCGACAGCAGTCTGCAGCCGCTGGTGAATATCGCGAAGCAGCATGAAACCACCTACGGCGCGATGCAACGCTTTATTGAAAAACCGCCGGGTAAGCTGCGTATTTTTGAAATTTATCCGCCGAAACCGCTGGTCAGTATGGCGCTCGGCAGCCGTGTTCCCGCGCTGCGTGCAGATTATAAAACGGGGCGACTGGGCGGCCGCTCCTTCGGCGACGGTTGAAAAAAGGCTGGCAGAGCAACCGCCGCTGCACCGGCACAAACACATTATTACGCCGCCTGCGATTGTGGCTAACGATCCGCTGACCGTGCCACTGGTGGATGTCCCGCAGGCGAATGACGCTTTACTGGATAACGAGGATCTGGCGTGACGCACCGTTTTGTTGATACCCACTGCCACTTTGATTTTCCGCCGTTTACGGGGGACGAGACGCAGAGCATTGAGCGCGCCGCTCAGGCGGGTATCCACGCGATGATTGTGCCTGCAATCGAAGTGGACAGATTCGAGCGCGTGCTTGATCTCGCCCGCCGCCATGATGCGCTGTATGCCGCGCTGGGTCTGCATCCTATAGTGATAGAACACCATCTGGACGAACATCTCGACGTACTGGATGCGGCGCTGCAAACCCGCGAAAACAAACTGGTCGCGATGGGTGAGATCGGCCTCGATCTCTATCGCGATAATCCGCAGTTTGAACGCCAGCAGAGGATCTTTGATGCCCAGCTCAGGCTGGCAAAGCGTCACGATCTGCCGGTGATCCTCCACTCACGACGTACGCACGACAAACTGGCGATGCACCTGAAACGCATCGATCTGCCGCGAAAAGGGGTAGTGCACGGTTTCTCCGGTAGCCTGCAGCAGGCGCAGCGTTTTATTGAACTGGGCTATAAGATTGGCGTGGGCGGTACCATTACCTATCCCCGGGCCAGCAAAACGCGCGACGTAATGGCACAGTTACCGCTGTCTGCTCTGTTACTGGAAACGGATGCTCCTGATATGCCATTAAACGGTTTTCAGGGACAGCCGAACCGCCCGGAACAGGCGGCACGCGTGTTTACCACGCTGTGTGAACTGCGTGAGCCGGAAACGGAGATTGCAGATGCGCTGCTGGAAAATACCCGCGCGCTGTTTGGCATCACGCTATAGGTAAAGTGCCGGGCGGATCACCGTGATGTGCTGTTTTTCGAGCGCCAGCGCCAGCGGCTCGATGTCCTCCGGTGTAGCGCTGCGCCATGACGCCGCCTCGCCGTAAACCCCGTGCGCGTGAAACGCGTTAATGCGCACCGGCACATTCCCCAGCCCGAGGATAAATGTCGTCAGGGGCTTAAGATGCTCCAGATAATCGCACTGCTCAGGGATCACCAGTAAACGCAGTTCCGCCAGCCGCTGATGCTGCGCCAGCCAGCGAATGCTCTGCTTAATCTGCGGGTTTTCGCGTCCGGTCAGCACGCGGTGATGTTCGTTTCCCCACGCCTTGAGATCCACCATCGCGCCATCCAGTACCGGCAGCAGTCTTTGCCAGCCGGTTTCCCCCAGCAGACCGTTACTGTCCACCAGACATGTAAGGTGGCGCAGGGCGGGATCCGTTTTGATCGCCGTGAACAGGGCGATCAAAACGGCAACTGGGTAGTGGCTTCGCCGCCGCTCACGGTAACCCCTTCAATAAAAGGGGCGGCTTTACGGACCTGCGCGAGATCTCTTCCACGCTCAGGCGCTGCGCCATTGGCGTTGCCTGCTGCTGGCACAGATGCAGGCAGGTATCGCACTGCTGGCACTGACTCTCCTGCCACCAGACGCGCCCGGCCTGAATGTTCAGTGCATCGTGCGGACAGTGGGGCACGCAGTCGCCGCAGTCGTTGCAGCGCCCGATGGTCCACGGGTTGTGGCAGGTTTTACAGCGCAGGTTACAGCCCTGCAGGAAGAGGGCCAGGCGGCTGCCCGGCCCGTCCACGCAGGAGAAGGGGATAACCTGACTAACTAAAGCGCATCTGCTGTTCATGGCTGACCACGCGCGGCTGACGTTCCAGAATGCGGGTATTGCGTGCGGCTTCTTCGCCAAGCCAGGTGGTATTGGTGCGCGATCCGGCTTCGCGATACTGTGCCAGATCCGACAGCCGCACCATATAGCCGGTCACGCGCACCAGATCGTTACCGGCTACGTTGGCGGTAAATTCCGCATACCGGCCTTAAACGCCCCCAGGCACAGCTGCACGACCGCCTGCGGATTGCGTTTTACCGTCTCATCCAGCGTTAGAATGTCGCTGATCCCGGCGGAGTAGTGCGGGTGATGCGGCGCCACGGCCAGCAGATGAGTGATGGGATCCGGCTCGTCGCCGTACGGCAGACGCGCGCCCGGAGTGGTACCGACATCTGAACTTATTCCCGACTGTGCATGGAGCATCGCGCGCTGTTTCCAGCCGTATTTCACCGGCGTGTTTTCCACAAACGCCGCCAGCTGCTCGCTGATGCGATAGCCCAGCGCGTTGGCCTGCTCGCTCTTACCGTAACGGCCGTCGATACCCGCTTTTTCGCAAAGCGTATTCACCGCCTCTGCCATCCCGTACATGCCAAACATCGGTACAAAGCGATCGGCATCAATCAGCCCCTCTTTCACCAGGAAGCTATTCTCAAAGAAGCCGGATTGTTGATAGAGAAACGCGCAGCGGGCATCAATGATGGCCATTTGTTGCTGGCAGTAGTGCGGCAACATACGCGTGAAGAAATCGTCGGGTGACGCGCTGTGTTCAGCAATCGCCCGCAGATTGAGGCGGACCAGCGTACTGCCGCCGCCCGCCAGCGGCAGCGAGTTGTAACAGCTCACGATGCCATAGCGGCCTTTTGTGAAAATTTTATCATTCACCGGGCCATGGGAAATATGCGGTTTGCTGCATTCACAGATATTTTTTGCCACCTCAAGCAGGAGATCGTCCGGCGTCACGTCCGGGTCATAAATAAACGTCAGATTTGGTGCAGCCTGCTTCAATTCTGCATCGGCACGCAAAATGGCGCGGGTGATGGGGGTATCTGCCGGACCAATGTTGACGTGCGTAAAGGCGTCCGGCAACGTTCTGTCGAGATAGCGCCAGAAACGTTTTATTCGGCTATCGATCGCTTCTTGTGTTAGGATTCTAACATAGGGTTGCAGTAAGGCATCAAGGTGACCGAGATAGACCGGCATTGATGTTACTGACGGCACATGATGGTAGAGAATGGTTAACAGCGAGAGCGCGTCATCCAGATCTTTCGCCCCCTCCAGCTCCAGCCATTCTGAACCTTTAGCCAGAAACGTTGCGTAATCCGGCAGAACATAACGGGGTTTATAGGGCGCGTGCCCTTCAAACATGTCGCAGATAAATCCCTTGTCCAGCGCGGCACGAGCCGCCTCAGGAAGTGCCGGATAAGGCAGATTGTTTTCCGCTTCCAGCGCCAGAAAATGACGCTTCTGTTCCGGGGTTAACACCGGGCTTGTCACAATGTGCTGGCAACGTTGTTGCAGGGCGTCGGGGCTGGCGTGGGGCATGTTCGCTTCCTTGATTGTTCTGCGGATGATGAACGGATTGTAGGAAGCCATCCCGTCAGGGCTTTTGATCTGACGAGGGGAATCGCTGCATTCGTCAGCAGTTCACGCATTAAAATTTGAAGCAGATCTCATTACAGTAATGCAAATTTGTACGTAGTTTTCATTAACTGTGATGAATGTCGAAGTGTGAATGCGGGTGGATGTTAGAATACTCACAGACCCGCAAGGTAAAATTGATACGGCACCGCCGTTGGAGAATGTTATGACCGATTTAACTGCAAGCAGCCTGCGCGCGTTGAAACTGATGGACCTGACCACCCTGAACGATGACGACACCAATGAAAAAGTCATCGCCCTGTGTCATCAGGCGAAAACGCCAGTGGGCAACACTGCCGCTGTCTGCATCTATCCGCGCTTTATCCCGATTGCCCGCAAAACTCTGAAAGAGCAGGGTACCCCGGACGTGCGCATTGCAACCGTAACTAACTTCCCGCACGGCAACGACGATATCGAGATCGCGCTGGCGGAAACCCGCGCGGCGATTGCCTACGGCGCAGACGAAGTTGACGTGGTATTCCCGTACCGTGCGCTGATCGCGGGCAACGAGCAGGTGGGCTTTGACCTGGTGAAAGCCTGTAAAGACGCCTGCGCGGCGGCAAACGTGCTGCTGAAAGTGATCATCGAAACCGGCGAACTGAAAGAAGAAGCGCTGATTCGTAAAGCGTCCGAAATCTCCATCAAAGCCGGTGCGGATTTCATTAAAACCTCTACCGGTAAAGTGCCGGTGAATGCGACCAAAGCGCGCGCGTCCTGATGGAAGTGATCCGCGATATGGGCGTGTCCAAAACTGTGGGCTTTAAACCGGCGGGCGGTGTGCGTACTGCGGAAGACGCGCAGCAGTTCCTGGCGATTGCCGACGAGCTGTTCGGCGAAGAGTGGGCGGACTCACGTCACTACCGCTTCGGCGCGTCCAGCCTGCTGGCAAGCCTGCTGAAAGCGCTGGGTCATGGCGACGGTAAGAGCGCCAGCAGCTACTAAGTTTGAATTGCCGGGTGGCGCTACGCTTACCCGGCCTACAGGATCGTGGTCGGGTATATCGTACCCGCCATCATTCACCCGATTCCTCATGGGGGTTACCGTGTTTCTCGCACAAGAAATTATTCGTAAAAAACGTGATGGTCATGCATTAAGCGACGAAGAGATCCGCTTCTTTATCAACGGCATTCGAGATAACACCATCTCAGAAGGGCAGATTGCAGCCCTGGCGATGACCATCTTCTTCCACGATATGTCGATGCCTGAGCGTGTCTCGTTGACCATGGCGATGCGAGATTCAGGAACCGTACTGGACTGGAAGAGCCTCAACCTCAACGGCCCGATTGTCGACAAACACTCCACCGGCGGCGTAGGCGATGTAACGTCTCTGATGCTCGGCCCCATGGTGGCGGCCTGCGGCGGTTATATCCCGATGATCTCCGGGCGCGGCCTGGGACACACCGGCGGTACGCTCGACAAACTGGAAGCCATTCCGGGCTTCGATATCTTCCCGGATGACAACCGCTTCCGCGAAATTATTAAAGACGTTGGCGTGGCGATCATCGGCCAGACCAGCTCGCTCGCCCCGGCAGACAAGCGCTTCTACGCAACCCGCGATATCACCGCAACCGTTGACTCCATCCCGCTGATCACCGCCTCTATTCTGGCGAAGAAACTGGCAGAGGGGCTGGACGCGCTGGTAATGGACGTAAAAGTGGGTAGCGGCGCGTTTATGCCAACCTATGAACTCTCTGCTCAGCTTGCTGAAGCGATTGTTGGCGTTGCCAACGGCGCAGGCGTGCGCACCACCGCACTGCTGACGGACATGAATCAGGTGCTGGCCTCCAGCGCTGGTAACGCCGTCGAAGTGCGCGAAGCCGTTCAGTTTCTGACAGGCGAATACCGCAACCCACGACTGTTCGACGTGACCATGGCGCTGTGCGTCGAGATGCTGATTTCAGGCAAACTGGCGAAAGACGACGCTGAAGCGCGCGCGAAGCTGCAGGCGGTGCTGGATAACGGCAAAGCGGCAGAAATCTTTGGCCGCATGGTGGCGGCGCAAAAAGGCCCGACCGATTTCGTGGAAAACTACGCGAAATACCTGCCGACCGCGACGCTCAGCAAAGCCGTTTATGCCGATAGCGAAGGTTTCGTCTCTGCTATGGACACCCGTGCACTGGGTATGGCGGTGGTCTCGATGGGCGGCGGCCGTCGTCAGGCATCGGACACTATTGATTACAGCGTTGGCTTTACCGATATGGCCCGTCTGGGCGACAGCGTTGACGGAGAACGTCCGCTGGCGGTGATCCACGCCAAAGACGAAGCCAGCTGGCAGGAGGCGGCGAAGGCGGTGAAAGCGGCCATTACGCTTGCTGATAAAGCACCAGAAAGCTCGCCTTCGGTCTATCGTCGTATCACCGAATAGCGGTATACTGATCCGATCAATCATTTTTAGCACTACGTACGGAGAACAATTATGAAACGTGCATTTATTATGGTGCTGGACTCATTCGGCATCGGCGCAACCGAAGATGCAGAACGTTTTGGTGACGTGGGTTCCGATACCATGGGTCACATCGCGGAAGCCTGTGCGAAAGGCGAAGCGGACAACGGTCGTAAAGGCCCTCTGACTCTGCCCAATCTGACCCGCCTCGGTCTGGTGAAAGCGCATGAAGGTTCTACCGGTAAAATCGCTGCCGGTATGGACGGCAACGCGGAAGTGGTGGGCGCTTACGCCTGGGCGCATGAGCTCTCTTCCGGTAAAGACACCCCGTCCGGTCACTGGGAAATCGCCGGTGTGCCGGTTCTGTTTGACTGGGGCTATTTCTCCGATCACGAGAACAGCTTCCCGCAGGAACTGCTTGATAAGCTGGTGAAACGCGCCAACCTGCCGGGCTACCTCGGTAACTGCCACTCTTCCGGTACCGTGATTCTGGATCAGCTCGGCGAAGAGCACATGAAAACCGGTAAGCCGATTTTCTACACCTCTGCTGACTCCGTATTCCAGATTGCCTGCCACGAAGAGACGTTTGGCTGGATAAACTGTACGAGCTGTGCGAAATCGCCCGTGAAGAGCTGACCGAAGGCGGCTACAACATTGGTCGTGTTATCGCGCGTCCGTTTATCGGCGACAAAGCGGGTAACTTCCAGCGTACCGGTAACCGTCACGACTTGGCCGTTGAGCCACCGGCACCTACCGTGCTGCAGAAACTGGTTGATGAGAAAGGCGGTCACGTGGTTTCCGTGGGTAAAATCGCCGATATCTACGCCAACTGCGGTATCACCAAAAAGGTGAAAGCCACCGGCCTGGATGCGCTGTTTGACGCGACCGTCAAAGAGATGAAAGAAGCGGGTGATAACACCATCGTCTTCACCAACTTCGTCGACTTCGACTCCTCCGGGGCCACCGTCGCGACGTGGCGGGTTATGCGGCCGGCCTGGCTGTTCGACCGTCGTCTGCCAGAGCTGATGGAGCTGGTGGGTGAAGATGACATTCTGATCCTGACCGCTGACCACGGCTGTGACCCAACCTGGACCGGTACTGACCACACCCGTGAGCACATTCCGGTGCTGGTGTATGGCCCGAAAGTGAAACCGGGCTCGCTGGGTCACCGTGAAACCTTCGCGGACATCGGCCAGACGATTGCGAAATATTTTGGCACGTCTGACATGGAATATGGCAAGGCGATGTTCTGAGTTATGTTGGGTGCGGCCTGATGCCCTCACCCCAACCCTCTCCCACGGGGAGAGGGCGAATTTACAATGAAAAGGAACTGAAGATGGCAACTCCTCACATTAACGCAGAAATGGGTGATTTCGCTGACGTCGTATTGATGCCGGGCGACCCGCTGCGCGCGAAACACATTGCAGAAACTTTCCTGGAAGACGTGCGTGAAGTGAACAACGTTCGCGGCATGCTGGGCTTCACCGGAACGTACAAAGGCCGCAAAATCTCCGTGATGGGCCACGGTATGGGTATCCCATCCTGCTCCATCTACACCAAAGAGCTGATCACCGACTTCGGCGTGAAGAAAATCATCCGTGTTGGCTCCTGCGGCGCGGTGCGCATGGACGTTAAACTGCGTGACGTGGTGATTGGTATGGGTGCCTGCACCGATTCCAAAGTCAACCGTATGCGTTTCAAAGATCACGACTTCGCGGCGATTGCTGACTTCGGCATGGTGCGTAACGCGGTTGACGCGGCTAAAGCGCTGGGCGTTGATGCTCGCGTGGGTAACCTGTTCTCCGCGGATCTGTTCTATGCGCCGGACGGCGGCGAGATGTTCGACGTGATGGAAAAATACGGCATCCTGGGCGTGGAAATGGAAGCGGCGGGCATCTACGGCGTCGCGGCTGAGTTCGGTGCGAAAGCGCTGACCATCTGCACCGTGTCTGACCACATCCGTACCCACGAGCAGACCACGGCTGCTGAGCGTCAGACCACCTTCAACGACATGATCAAAATCGCGCTGGAATCCGTTCTGCTGGGCGATAAAGAGTAATTCTGTCTCTTCCGGCCCTCTCCCTGTGGGAGAGGGTTGGGAGTGAGACACCAGGCCGCACCTAGCGCACGGCCCGTGCAATCCACGCTGACAACTCCCTCAGCTCATTTTCCTGCCCTGGAAATCCCCGATCAACGCATCGCATTCCTGCTGCAGCATATCCGCCCGATACAAACAGCCCTGCAAACGAGCCGCCAGCGCCTCTAACGGCGCCGGGTTAAGGCTGTCCGTAAATACCTGCGTGCGGGTGATATGACCTTTCTCTACGTCAAAGTGCAGCTCCACGTCGCCCCAGGTAAAGCGTTCGTCCAGCAGATGCGAAAAGGCAGGCGCCTGGCCAAAGTTCCACTCCCAGCTGCTCTGACGGGCAAAGGTTTCGGCGAAATTGGGCAGATCCGGGGTTTTATCCGGGGAGATCACCTCTGCCTCTACGCGCTCACCGTAATGGGCAAAGAAGGCTTCCTGGATCGCCTTGCAGATTTGCGCGTGAGTGATGTCTGGCAGTAGCTCAACCAGGTTGGCCACGCGCCCCCGCACGGAAGTGATCCCTTTGGCCTGCAGTTTTTTCTTGTCGGGATTCAGGTAGTTCGCCAGACGGCTGAGATCGGCGTTAAGAAGAAGGGTGCCGTGGTGGAAGCCGCGATCCAGTGTTTCGCGATAGGCTGAGCCTGACACTTTGCGATCTCCGTCTGGCGTTTTGACCACCAGATCGTTACGTCCGGAGGCTTCTGCCGTCACGCCGAGCGAATTGAGCGCGTTGAGAACAATGGACGTTGAGATGGTCTTGTCGTATTCCGGCTTACCCGCCATAAAGGTAAAGCAGGTATTGCCCAGATCGTGGAATACCGCACCACCGCCGCTGCTGCGGCGCGCCAGACGGACGTTGTCCTCTTCCATACGCCGGGTGTTACACTCTTTCCACGGATTCTGCGCGCGGCCAATGACCACCGTGTCGGCGTTGCGCCAGAGAAACAGCACGCGTTGGGTGGCGGGCATCTGGCGGAAGATGCACTCTTCTACCGCAAGATTAAACCACGGATCGTAAGAGTCAGAGAGCAGCAGGCGTAACGTCGTCATGGCAGAGTTCCTTTTCGAATCATCAGCCTACTTTATCACTAATCTTTCTTTTCGCTCTCTTCGTCTTCAGGAACGGATTTACTGGCGGTCAGCAGGAAGGGCGACTGCTGCCAGCGAGTGCGCTTACCCTGCAGCAAGGTGCGGGCCAGTACCACGCCAATGGCGAGGGAGAGCAGGAGCATCAGACGGAGTATATTGGTGGTGTTATCCACCTGTTTGGCTTCCGTGGGCAGGGTATGGGTGTCGAGCGTCAGGCGCAGATACCCCAGCGGACCATTTTTGCCCTGAATAGGTTCGACGATCTGCTGGTTAAAGTAGCCCCCGGCTTTTTTACCGTCCAGCGCCAGCCTGTCGCGTACGTCGACATGCTCGCCCGCGCGGGCAATCAGATCGCCTTTTTCATCGTAGACACCGGCATCCAGGATACGGCTGTTCTCGGTTAACTGACGCAAAACCTGGCTGATGCGTTTGTCATCCGGCGTTTCGGTACGCATAGCGGGCGCGACGTTAAGCGTAACCTGACGCGCCAGCGTGCGGGCCAGCTCCTCAAACTGCGGATTCCGTTGCCGTTGATGATTCTGGCTAAACCACGACGCCCCTTGCATCAGCACCACTAACAGGGCGAGACAGAAAAGGACGATCACGGCGCGATGAAGCCGGAATTTCAGTTTTGCGCGAGCCATATTCCACCTGCTGAAAATTTACGGCTTAATGTTGCCAGAAGTGATGGTTACAGGGTAGCCTCATGCGTTATTTTCCCTCTGGAACCTTCCGGCGCGAACGAAATTACAGGAGCTTCAATGCCGAACATTACCTGGTGCGACCTGCCAACGGATGTCTCTTTATGGCCAGGATTGCCGCTCTCTTTAAGTGGCGATGAGGTGATGCCTCTGGATTACCACGCTGGCCGTAGCGGCTGGCTGCTGTACGGACGCGGCCTGGATAAGCAACGCCTTACCCAATATCAAACTAAACTGGGTGCGGCGATGGTGATTGTCGCCGCCTGGTGTGTGGAAGATTATCAGGTCATTCGCCTGGCCGGTTCCCTGACGCAGCGTGCGACGCGTCTGGCGCACGACGCCGGGCTGGATGTTGCCCCCGCTGGGTAAAATCCCGCATCTGAAAACGCCGGGTCTGCTGGTGATGGATATGGACTCTACCGCCATCCAGATTGAGTGTATCGATGAGATTGCCAAACTGGCGGGCAGCGGCGAGCTGGTGGCGGAAGTGACCGAGCGCGCGATGCGCGGCGAGCTGGATTTTACTGCCAGCCTGAGACAGCGCGTGGCGACCCTCAAAGGGGCCGATGCCAATATCCTGCGTCAGGTGCGCGATGAACTGCCGCTGATGCCCGGGCTGACGCAACTGGTGCTGAAGCTCCAGTCGCTGGGCTGGAAAGTGGCGATCGCTTCCGGTGGCTTTACCTTCTTCGCGGATTACCTGCGGGAAAAACTGCATCTGACCACCGTGGTCGCCAACGAGCTGGAGATCATGGACGGTAAGCTGACCGGGCAGGTGCTCGGCGATATCGTGGATGCGCAGTATAAAGCCAATACGCTGAGCCGACTGGCCGAGAAATATGAAATTCCGGTTGCCCAGACCGTTGCCATTGGCGATGGCGCAAACGATCTACCGATGATCAAAGTTGCCGGTCTTGGCATTGCCTACCATGCCAAGCCAAAAGTGAATGAAAAGACGGAAGTGACAATCCGTCACGCTGACCTGATGGGGGTGTTCTGCATCCTCTCCGGCAGCCTGAATCAGAAATAACGGTATGCGATTGTAGGCCGGGTAAGCGTTAGCGTCACCCGGCGCGCAGGCCGCACTGAAATAACGAGGTAAACCGTGGCTAAAGCCCCAAAACGCGCATTTGTCTGTAATGAATGTGGTGCGGATTATCCGCGCTGGCAGGGCAATGCAGCGCCTGCCATGCTCGGAACACCATCACCGAAGTGCGTGGTGTGGCGGCTTCGCCGAGCGTGGCCCGCAATGAACGCCTGAGCGGTTATGCGGGTAATGCCGGTGTGGCAAAAGTCAAAAACTGTCAGAAATCAGTCTGGAAGCGTTGCCGCGCTTCTCCACCGGCTTCAAAGAATTTGACCGCGTGCTTGGCGGCGGCGTGGTGCCGGGCAGTGCGATCCTAATCGGCGGTAACCCGGGAGCGGGTAAATCGACCCTGCTGCTGCAAACGCTCTGCAAGCTCGCCGAGCAGATGAAAACCCTGTACGTCACTGGCGAAGAGTCCCTGCAGCAGGTGGCGATGCGAGCACACCGTCTGGGGTTACCTACCGGCAATCTGAATATGCTGTCGGAAACCAGCATTGAGCAGATCTGCATGATTGCTGAAGAAGAGCAGCCGAAGCTGATGGTGATTGACTCCATCCAGGTGATGCACATGGCGGATATTCAGTCCTCGCCGGGCAGCGTGGCGCAGGTGCGTGAGACCGCCGCGTATCTGACGCGTTTTGCCAAAACCCGCGGCGTGGCGATTGTGATGGTCGGCCACGTTACAAAGATGGTTCCTGGCGGGGCCAAAAGTGCTTGAGCACTGTATCGACTGCTCCGTGATGCTGGACGGCGACGCAGACTCCCGCTTCCGTACCCTGCGCAGCCACAAAAACCGCTTTGGTGCGGTGAATGAACTGGGCGTATTTGCCATGACCGAGCAGGGGCTGCGTGAAGTCAGCAACCCGTCGGCCATCTTCCTGAGCCGGGGATGAAGTCACCTCCGGCAGTTCGGTGATGGTGCTGTGGGAGGACGCGCCCGCTGCTCGTTGAAATTCAGGCGCTGGTGGATCACTCGATGATGGGTAACCCGCGGCGCGTGGCGGTCGGTCTGGAACAGAACCGTCTGGCGATCCTGCTGGCGGTGCTACACCGTCATGGTGGCCTGCAAATGGCCGATCAGGATGTCTTCGTCAACGTGGTCGGGGGCGTGAAAGTTTCAGAGACCAGTGCCGATCTGGCGCTGCTGCTGGCGATGGTCTCCAGTCTGCGTGACAGACCGCTGCCGCAGGATTTGGTGGTCTTCGGCGAAGTGGGGCTGGCCGGGGAGATCCGCCCGGTGCCCAGCGGCCCGGAGCGCATCTCCGAGGCGGCGAAACATGGCTTCCGCCGGGCGATTGTGCCGGCGGCCAACGTGCCGAAGAAGATCCCCGAAGGGATGCAGGTCTTTGGCGTTAAAAAACTCGCAGATGCGTTAAATGTCTTTGACGACTTATAATTACGTATTCGATTTTGCAGGAGGCACCGTAATTTATGTCATCATTTGACTACATCAAGACCGCAATCCGTCAGAAAGGCTGCACGCTACAGCAGGTGGCTGACGCCAGCGGCATGACGAAAGGCTATCTTAGCCAGTTGCTGAACGCTAAAATCAAAAGCCCCAGCGCGCAAAAGCTGGAAGCGTTACATCGCTTTCTGGGGCTTGAATTCCCGCGTATGCAAAAGAACATCGGCGTGGTGTTTGGTAAGTTTTACCCGCTGCATACCGGCCATATCTACCTGATCCAGCGCGCCTGTAGCGGTCGACGAACTGCACATCATCATGGGTTACGATGAAGCCCGTGACCGTCAGCTGTTTGAAGACAGCGCCATGTCGCAGCAGCCGACGGTGCCGGATCGCCTGCGCTGGCTGCTTCAGACCTTCAAATATCAGAAAAACATTCGCATTCATGCCTTTAACGAAGAGGGCATGGAGCCGTATCCACACGGCTGGGACGTGTGGAGCAATGGCATTAAAGCGTTTATGGAAGAGAAAGGGATTGCGCCCAACTGGATCTACACCTCTGAAGAGTCCGACGCACCGCAGTTCCGCGAGCATCTGGGCATTGAAACGGTGCTGATCGATCCTAAGCGTACATTCATGAACATCAGCGGGGCGCAGATCCGCGAAAACCCGTTCCGCTACTGGGATTACATCCCGACCGAAGTGAAGCCGTTCTTTGTGCGCACAGTTGCGATTCTGGGCGGTGAATCCAGCGGGAAATCGACGCTGGTTAACAAGCTGGCAAATATCTTCAATACCACCAGCGCGTGGGAATACGGACGTGATTATGTCTTTTCCCATCTGGGGGGAGACGAGATGGCGCTGCAGTATTCTGATTACGATAAAATCGCGCTAGGCCATGCTCAGTACATTGATTTCGCGGTGAAATACGCCAACAAAGTGGCCTTCATCGACACCGATTTTGTCACCACACAAGCTTTCTGTAAGAAGTATGAAGGACGCGAGCACCCGTTCGTACAGGCGCTGATCGATGAATATCGCTTCGACCTGGTGATCCTGCTGGAAAACAACACGCCGTGGGTCGCCGACGGGATGCGCAGCCTCGGTAGCTCAGTGGACAGAAAAGAGTTCCAGACGATGCTGGTGGAGATGCTTCATGAGAACAACGTGGAGTTTGTCCACGTTGAAGCGTCGGATTACGACACCTGTTTCCTGCGCTGCGTCGAGCTGGTGAAGGAGATGATGGGGAGCAGGGGTAAATTCACAGGCTTGCCCTCACCTAACCCTCTCCCCATGGGGAGAGGGATCGTACGGCTGTCTTTACCCTCTCCCCGTGGGGAGAGGGGAATATCCACTCAGAACGCAACCACCACCTTCCCGCGCATATGCCCGTCCAGCACTTTGCGGTGGGCCTCGGTAATGCTTTCCACGCTCAGCCCGTGCAGCGTTTCGCTGAGCGAACTCTCCACCACGCCGTTATCTACCAGCTTCGCCACCTCGTTTAAGATCTCACCCTGACGCGCTATATCGGCAGTCTCGTACATTCTGCCGGTATACATGAATTCCCGGTGCATCGCGGCGGATTTGGATTTCTGCTTGTCTGGTTCAGAACGTGCGCATTTTCGATGAAGGCGCAGATGTGTCCCTGCGGCGCAATCAGTTCGCTGACCGCGTCCCAGTGGCCATCGGTATCATTGAGGATGAAAATATAATCCACAAAGGTGATGCCCTGTTTGGCCAGTTCACCTTGCAGATCGCGATAATTCACCACCAGATCCGCGCCGCGATCGCGACACCATTGGGCTGAGTCTTCCCGCGACGCGG